>JAESGL010000093.1_pt1 | contig 144272 bp, 121 predicted proteins | sample 9269711 | NCBI WGS metagenome assembly JAESGL01 (sample SAMN14515918, study PRJNA621676) | algae metagenome | isolation source: Kastovskya adunca ATA6-11-RM4 and co-occurring heterotrophs from soil and... | place: Chile: Atacama Desert | collected 2011-06-27 | reverse complement strand
AAATGATTCGGCTCGTGGGGCTGTCCGTAACGCAGCCTGAAGGCTCGAAGATTCTTAGCTGTCAACTCAGTTGGGACTCTTCAGGGCTATTGAAAGCCCCGTCTCTAAAGAGCGGGGAAGCTTACCCTATCTGCTAGCGGCTGTTTTTTAGCAATCATCCACCCCATTAGTGCTACTGATGGGGTTTTGAGCGCTTGGCAGTGAATTTGGGAAAAGCAAGCTACCACGTTATTCTGTACAAACAATTTAATTGTTTCTTGCTATCTGCCATGGAAACTCCCGAAATCCTCATTGATTGTCAATGTGAAAATGCTGAGGGCCCACTCTGGCATCCTATTGAGCAGCGTCTTTATTGGGCGGATATCCTCGCCGGACACTTATTTCGCTACGATCCCGTTACCCGTACCCACGAGCAAATATACTCCGGGGAGCCTGTTGGGGGGTTCACCATTCAAGCCGATGGCTCCCTGCTCCTGTTTAAAGCACGGGGAGCGATTGAATGCTGGAGTGAGGGAAAACTCACCACATTGATTCCTGAACTACCAGAAGAACGGGAAACCCGCTTTAATGATGTGATTGCTGACCCTGTAGGGCGGGTTTTTTGCGGCACAATGCCTGCTCCCGATCGCGATGCTCGGATTTATCGTTTAGATACTGATGGTTCTATCTCGATTGTTATTGAGGGAATTACTCAGGCAAATGGGATGGGCTTTACTCGCGATCGCCAACACTTCTACTACACGGACTCGCCCGAACAAAAAATTTACGGCTGTGACTACGACGAAGAAAGCGGTTCCTTAAGTAACCAGCGAGTGGTGATTGCCACGCCCCCTGATCAAGGAGAACCTGATGGGATGACCGTTGATGCGGAAGGCTATATCTGGTCAGCTCGTTGGGATGGCGGACATCTCTTCCGCTACGCGCCGGATGGTACGGAAGTGTTACGCATTCCTTTCCCAGCGAAGAAGGTAACAAGCATCACCTTTGGCGGGGAGGACTACACCGACATGTTCGTCACTACCGCTGGCGGCAATAATCGAGAGCAAGAAGGAAGCGGAGCCGGGGCAGTTTTTCACCTCAACTTAGGTATTCAAGGTGTGCCCGAATTCCTCTCCCAGGTGGCTGTACCGGAGGAGTGATCCGGCGGTAACTTACTCTCCCTGATTTACTCGCAGTTGTCCGCAAGCGGCATCTCGTTCTAAACCGCGAGAACGGCGGATGCTGACGGCGATATGTTGTTCTTTTAGAGCCTCTACAAAGGCTTGAATTCGGCGATCGCTGGGACGTTGATAATCAACTTCGCTAATCGGATTGTAGGGAATCAAGTTAACGTGGCTTTGGAAGCCGCGCAGGTGTTCGGCGAGTTCGGTAGCGTGTTCTGGTAAGTCGTTGAGTTCTGCTAAGAGGATGTATTCAAAGCTGACGCGACGACCCGTAATTTGCACATACTCTCGGCAATCTTCCAAAAGCGTCTCTAGGGGATAGTGATGAGCGCTGGGGATAAGTTTTTCTCGCAGTTGCTGATTGGAAGCGTGGAGGCTGACGGCAAAGGTGACTTGCAACTGATATTCCGCAAGTTGACGGATACGATTGGGGATGCCGACAGTGGAGATAGTTAGCGATCGCTGTCCAATCCCAATATCTTCATTAATGGACTTCACCGCACCCACAACCTCTGTAAGATTTAGCAACGGTTCGCCCATGCCCATAAAGACAACATTACTAACTCGTTGCTGAAAATCTTCCTGTACCGTTAACACTTGATCGATGATTTCATGACGCTGCAAATTGCGGATAAAACCACCTTTTCCGGTAGCGCAAAAGTCGCACGCCATCGGACATCCGACTTGTGAGGATACGCAAACCGTCAGTCGTTTGGCAGTGGGAATGCCAACCGTTTCAATGAGATTCCCGTCTGCCAGTCGCAGCAAATATTTAATCGTGCCATCGGGAGCAACAGAACGATAGTGGAGTTGGGAACGTCCAATGGGAACGGCGGCGGCATCTTCTCGCCATTGCTTAGGAAAGACAGTAATTTCCAAAAGCGATCGCGCCCCTTTTTGATAAAGCCACTGATGGAGCTGCTTTCCTCGGTAAGCTGGCTGCCCTTGCTGCTGCACCCAGCTTGTCAACTCGGCTAAAGAAGACCCCAACAACGGAGTTGTTGCACCCTCTTGGAGCTGAGGGCGATTCACTGGAGATGAAACAGGTGTCAAAGACATAATCAAAAAAGTGGCTGGGATCTCTATCCTAGAGCAAGCGGCAACAAGCGACAGGCTCAGTTGTCATTAAGGTTATGGAGAGAAACAAATGGATACTAAAGAGCTGATCGTGCAGGAATTAGAATCAGCCTCAGAGCCAATCCTGACTGAGGTTCTAGATTTTCTACGATTCCTCAAGAACAAACAGACCGAATTGGAGCTACAGGAAGACGTAAAAGATGCTTTAGAAGCCAAGGCAGAAGCTAAAAGGCAGGGAACCATCTCCCTTAAAACGTTTAAACAAGAATTGGGGCTTTAGGGTGTGGTCTACCAAGTCGAAATTGCCCCCGCCGCACAGCGCCAGATTAGGAAGCTAACGACTGACGTTCAGCAGAAAATTATCCAGCGCCTAGAAGCCTTAGCAGTAGACCCTTATCCAGCAGGTGTAGTCAAAATGCGGGGGGAGCAAAGCTTATACAGAGTCCGCTTAGGCGACTACCGGATCATCTATGAGATTCAGGACGAGGAGTTACTGATTCTTGTTTTAAAAGTAGGGCATCGTCGAGATGTCTACAAATGAAGAGCCTGGGTTGGCAGGCTTTGTTTGTGTAGCCCAGGTTTCTAACCTGTGGGAAATTTAGCGAGATTTTATGTCAGCGATCGCGCTTTTGGTCATTGCCGCGATCGCGCGATCGGTAGCTTTGGGTAAGTGGTAATACTTCCCTCCTGCATGTTTGGCGAGTTCCTTGGCAAAGCCAGTAGAGACAAATTTATTCTCCGTATCAATCACCAATAGCTGAATGCCCATTGCCCGAATTCGTCCGGCAATTTCCAGCAACTCACCTTTGATATCCGGCTTCTCCCCCTCCGTCATTGGTTCACCCAAAGAACGGGCTAAGGAAATATTCCCCCGTCCATCGGTAATCGCCACAATCACTACCTGACCGATATCGCCTGACATCTGAGCATTAGTCCCGACGCGAACAGCTTGAGTCAAACCATGGGCTAAGGGAGAACCACCGCCACAAGGCATTCGTTCTAAGCGATTACGTGCCAAAGCAATGGAACGAGTCGGCGGTAGTAATACCTCAGCCTGTTCGCCCCGGAAGGGAATCAACGACACCTGATCGCGATTTTGGTACGCCTCAGTGAGCAGTTGCATCACAGCTCCCTTAGCCGACTGCATCCGGTTCAATGCCATCGAGCCAGACGCATCCACCACAAACACCACCAACGCCCCAGCACGACGAGCTAAACGTTTTGAGCGCAAATCTCCCTGTTCAACAATCACCCGGCGATCGGGTTGGCGTTGTCGGCGGGCTTTTTGGTAAGGAGCCGCCGCGCGTAAAGTGGCATCAACGGCAATACGACGGACGGCACCTTTCGGTAGCATCGGCTTCACATAGCGGCCTCGGTCTTCGGAAAAGATAATGCTGCGGCTTCCAGATTTCCCTTGTCGATGCGCTTTTTGAGCAAAGAAAAGAATACTGGGGTCAAGGATGACACCTTCGGGGTCAAAGACAAACTCTTCCGGGATGCCGGGTGGCTCCTGCTCCGGTTCTTCGGGAGTTTCGTTTTCCTCCGGTTCGTCCGGTTCATCCGGTTCCTGTTTAGACTCATCCTCCGGTTTGTCCTGCTGTGGCGGCGGTGGCGGCGGTGGTGGCGGTGGCTCATCCGGGGGCGTCTGTACAATCGTTGAGCGAGGAACAATGACCAATTCCACTGCCCGTCGCAAATCTTCTGGTGTAACGGTTTGACGCCCTTCTAAAGCGGCGGCGGCTTTGGCAACGCGCACGGCAAATAGTTCCGCCCGATGTCCTTGAACGCCCCCTCGAAGTGCTTCATCAACGAGATAACCAATTTGTTCGCGGCTGATGCGGACATCTTTTAGCCACTCTCGCGCCAGCACAATCTCTGTTTTCAGGGTATCGGTATCTTCGGTGTACTGCTCCAGAAACTGCTGCGGAGAGCTGGCGTACTCTAAAACCTGGTCTACGGCTTGCACCCGCTCATCTAGAGACAATACCCCATCTGCCGAAAGGGTAATGGCAATGCGATCGAGTAGGTGTTCCCGCAGGGGGCCTTCTTCGGGGTTATAGGTGGCAATCAGCAGAGGTTTGCAAGGATGCTGAAAGCTGATTCCTTCTCGCTCGATTTGGTTGCGTCCTTCCGTCAGCACCGTCAGAAGCTGGTTTGCGATCTGGTCATCCAGCAGGTTGATTTCATCAATGTACAAAACGCCTCGGTGCGCCTGTGCCAGTAGTCCGGGTTGAAAGACGGGTTCTCCCTGTTTTACGGATTTCTCAACGTCTACTGAACCCAACAGACGGTCTTCTGTCACTCCCAGGGGAATTTGTAAAAAGGGCGAGGGGATAACTTCCGTCGGGACGCTGGCAGGATCGACATAGTCTGTTAGTAGCTGGTCATCCCATTCTTCAGGACGGGTGGGATCGCAGTTACAGAGGGAATCTTTGACAACTTCAATGGGTGGCAAGAGGGAATGGATCGCTCTTGCCATGACGGATTTGGCAGTCCCTCGACGACCTGCGATCGCCACGCCTCCAAGTCCTGGGTCAACGGCGGCGAGTAGCAGTGCTAGTTTAATGGCGTCTTGCCCCACCACGGCGGTGAGGGGGAAGGCTGACATGGCAAGTGTAGTAGTCGGTGCAGGCATAGTTTTAATCGTTGCACATCCTGTGACGCCGCGAAAGTTCTAACTTTGGAGGGTTGTAGTACAAAAGTCGCACAGCTCACACTATTATGTTAGGTTTTTCGGTGAAACAAGGAAGCAGAGTTATGGTGACGAGTCCCAAGGCTATTTTAAGACTGCTCAAAGAAACATTTAAAGAATGGCAAGAAGATAAAGTGTCTCGACTCGCCGCTGCTTTGGCGTATTACACCGTTTTTTCCCTAGCACCGCTATTAATTATTGCGATCGCTGTAGCCGGGGCAGTTTTTGGAGAAGAAGCCGCTAGAGGTGAAATTGTCGGGCAAATTCGAGGCTTAGTGGGTTCTAACGGAGCGGAAGTCATCGAAACAGCGATCGCTAGTGCGAACCGTCCTGATGCAAACGGCGGGATAGCCTCTCTTATCAGTGTTGTTGTGCTACTGTTCGGGGCTTCTGGAGTCTTTACTCAATTACAAGATGCTCTCAATACGGTTTGGGAAGTACAGCCTAAACCTGGACAAGGTATTGCCACTATGTTGAGGCAACGCTTTTTATCGTTTTCGATGGTGCTGGTTATTGGTTTTTTGTTGCTGGTGTCTTTAGTGCTCAGTGCTGGTTTAACAGCATTAAGCTCCTACATGAGCCATTTACTTCCTGGTCTAGATTTTGTCTGGCAAATGGCTAACTACGTAATTTCTTTTGTTGTTATCACATTTTTATTTGCCCTAATTTATAAATTTCTTCCCGATGTCAAAATTACCTGGAATGATGTTTTAATTGGGGCGATAATTACCTCTGTGTTGTTTGTTATTGGTAAGTTTTTTCTGGGACTCTATTTAGGTCAAGGTACTTTTGCAAGCACCTATGGGGCGGCTGGCTCCCTCGTAGTTCTCCTGGCATGGGTTTACTATTCTGCTCAAATTATCTTTTTTGGGGCTGAATTTACGCAGGTTTATGCCAGAAGATATGGTTCGCAAATTGTTCCTGCCGATTACGCTGAACAGGTTCCTGAAATCGCTAGAGCAAAGCAAGGAATTCCTCGAAAGCGGCGACGCTAGACCTTCATCGAGTAGTTAACTACCTGCCTATTTCTCACAGCTTGCTCTAAGTAAACATACTTACAGCAAGCTGTGATTGAAACAGATTTAATTTATCTAAATATCTCAATCACTACTCACCGCAGTAACGAATAATAGTCAAGAAACTGTAACATTATTTTCGGAGGTCAGCCTCAATCACTTCTATCTCAAGGAAGATGCTTCATTGTTAGAAAAAGGAGTTTAGCTAAAATGTCGAATTTAACAGCAGGTTTAGCTGCCTTTGAGGCTGAGGATTATACTAACGCATTCAAAATTTTAAAACCAATTGCCGAACGAGGGGATGCTGAAGCGCAATGCATAGTTGCAAATATGTATCACTTAGGACTTGGTTTAGAAAGAGCTGTTTTAGAGGCAGTTGAGTGGTATAAAAAATCAGCCGAGCAGGGCTATGGCGTAGCATCAAATAACTTAGCAGGAATTTTCATGATGGGAGATCAAGGTATAGCTATGGATCGAGCAAAAGCGGAGAAATGGGTTCAGCAGGCTAAGGAGCAAGGATTTTTACACGCTGCCGATTGGCCAAGTTTTTGAGCTTAGTAATATTTTGCTGATAGTGAGAATGTTGATAAAGTTCTAGGTACTTAAGATGCAAAATACTAAACTCTTCTGAGGTTAAATTAGGTTCAAGAACCTACTCCCTTCCTACCAAAAGATTAGGCAACTAAAGCAAAGATGTAATTCAAATTCCTTTGCACTTGTTCTGCGTTGAAAAACTGATGCGATTGTAAAAACTTAGCCAACTGTTGCTCAATGACCTGCAAAGAAGTGCCTATGGGTAAATGGTGCAAAAATCGCTCTGCGAATCAGATGAATAACATACTCGACTAAATTCAGCTTTGGTGAGTAAGCAGGCAAGTAAATAAACTCCACTTCAATCTCATTGGACAACCCCATCTGCTGCAAATGCACCATTAATTGAAACCGCATCTTCTGTTTAGTGCTCAGATCGAATTATGATGATGATTAATGCCCCCATGCTAAAATTGGAGAGATTTTAGAGGTACCATTCCCGCATCCACGCGATCGCCAAGTGATACGATAATCAAGAGAGTATTTTGAATTACGCAACCATGCCCTAAACTTATTGGATCATCATTTCACTCAAAATGAATAGATCTCATGGTTTCTAAATTGTTAGATTAGTTATGAGTGGGGCAGCCTAATCCATTCCGGCTGACAATCAAATTATGTTAGCTAGGGATTTGGAGCGGAGGAACCAATAATTGGGGGCGAATCTTTAGTGAGAGAGGCACCTTCCAGCCTTAGCCCGTCAGCTAACTTCGTCGGCAGTGGAAGGAGTACCAAGGCATTAGCTTTTATTGCAGTTGTCTTTAGTGTCTCCTTACAGATGTCACTAATTGTTAAAAGGCATAGTGACATCTATTTTTGACCCACCTCTCCTCGGATAGTTGTTCTCTTTTAGAGAGGTTAAAGTTGTGAATGTTAAGCCTATGCTAGTGCGTCTTGAAGGCGCAATGGATCGCAGTGATTTAATCAAAGAAATGCTGTTGCTACCTGAGCCAGCGACAGCTACGTGGGCTACCTCTACAAACTCAGTTAACTTAGTTGTTGGCTATAATGGCTCCCCCAGCAGTCAAACAGCTTTAGATTTGACAATGTGGATTGCTCATCAAACAAGGTTGGTGACTCAAAAATTAGTCACGGTTCAGGTTGTTTATGTTGTAGGGAATCAGCAAAGCCGTAAGTCTTCAGATGTTTTCGATTCTGTCAAATCTGGCAGATCATCAATCCATCAGTATGCAGCTAAACTTGACAGTGCATCAGCATCCGGAAAGTCTACAACATCTGTTTTAACTAAACCCAGACCCCAGGCGTTAGAAGCTCAAAAAAGAAGGTCGGTAAGAAAAGGTAATTCTCAGATAGGTAGCCAATCCCAGTCTTTTAAGCAAGCCGCCCGTATTTTCGAGCAAGCACGTTACTTGGCTGAAGAATGGCGAGGTTTTTTCAAAACTCATCTGCGTTTTGGTGATGTTGCTACTGAATTGAGGTCAGTTGTTGAATCAGAAGCGGCGACTTTATTATTTGTCGGTTGTAATTCTGTGGAACATCCTCTAATTCAGAGATTGGGTTCTAATTTTCCTTGTTCAGTGCTGGGTATTCCTAGTGATTTAACTTCAGAATGAGGAAATTTAAGTAGGCGAGAATAAATCGCACCATGTGAACCAATGCAAGTATTCAGTTTTAGTTGTTCAATAGCCAACAGGTTTAGCAAAATAATCATTCTTGCTTATTGAGGCTGCAAAAGTTCCATGAGTTGGGCTTCTGATAGTTGGGTTATGCCCAAGGTTTTAGCCTTTTCTAGCTTAGAACCTGCTTCTTCCCCAACAACGACGTAATTGGTTTTGGAACTGACGGAATTGGTGACTTTGCCTCCCGATTTTTCAATCAATTCCTTGGCTTCATCTCGCTTGAGAGTGGGTAAGGTGCCTGTGATCACAAAGATTTTTCCTGCTAGCTGCTGGTTGGTAGGTTCGCTGGTTTTTTGCTCCCCAGCGAGTTGTAATCCGGCAGCCTTCAAGCGGTCAATTAAGCTTTGATTGGCGGGAATGCTGAACCATTGGGAGACAGATTGGGCAATTTCTGGCCCAATACCGTAGACGCCTTCAATGTCGCTAGCTTTTGCTTGGGCTAGTTGCTCGACAGAGGAGAACTGAGCGGCTAAAGTTTGGGCATTGACACTGCCAACGTGACGAATACCTAAACCGTAGAGGAGGCGGTGCCAAGGTTGGGTTTTGGAAGTAGCGATCGCCTTGACAATTTTTTCAGCTAATTTCTCTCCCATCCGCTCTAGTTGCAAGAGTTTCTCCACTGTTAAGTCATACAGATCCGCGACGGACTGCACCACAGTTTGGTCTACGAGCTGCTCGACAATCTTTTCTCCCAAGCCGTTAATATCCATCGCATCCCGGCTTACCCAGTGGGTAATTGCTCCCTTTAAAATGGCAGCACAAGAGGCGTTGACGCAGCGGGTTACTGCCTCGTCTACGGGCTTCACTACAGGCTGACCGCAGACGGGGCAAGCGCTGGGCATTTGGAAGGGCTGGGCGCTGGCTGGGCGCAGCTCTGTCAGCACCCGTACCACTTCGGGAATGATTTCCCCGGCTTTGTGAACGATGACGGTATCGCCAACACGGATGTCGAGCGATCGCACATAGTCGATGTTGTGCAAGGAAGCGCGGGAAACGGTGGTTCCAGCTAGTTGCACCGGGTGTAATTCCGCTAGCGGCGTTAAAGCCCCGGTTCTGCCAACATTGATGGAAATATTTTCTACTAAGGTGGGGGCTTCTTCGGCGGCATATTTAAGCGCGATCGCCCAACGGGGAAACTTTTGTGTAAACCCCAACTGTTGCTGAAGTTCAAAGCGATTCAGCTTCACCACTACTCCATCCGTCATGTAGGGTAAGTTCCGCCGCTCGATATCCCAATAGTCGTAGTAATCCTGCACATCCTTCAAGCTTGGGCAGAGTTGGCGATGAGGATTAACACGAAAACCAAGGGAGGCTAGTAACTCCAGAGCATCCCATTGGGTGCGGACAACCTCCTTATCCTCTCCGGGAATATGTAGGGTGTAGGGAAAGAAATCCAGCCGCCGTTGCGCCACAACTCGCGAATCTAACTGGCGTAATGTTCCCGCTGCGGCATTGCGCGGATTTGCAAAGAGCGCTTCCCCGGCTTTTTCTCGCTCCTGATTGATGGCTTCAAACACATCTAAGGCTAAAAAGGCTTCTCCGCGCACTTCCACAATCGGCGGCGGTGTGTCTGTATTCAGCCGCAGGGGAATGGAGCGGATAGTTTTGACATTTTGGGTAATATCTTCCCCCCTGACACCATCACCACGGGTAACGCCCCGTACTAGAACGCCGTTCTCATAGGTTAGGGCGATCGCGGAACCGTCAATTTTTAGCTCCGAGACATATTCAAAGGAATCTACCTCTGGAGCATAGCGCCGCCAGCGTTCCTGCCACTTAGTAAATTCCTCAATGTTGAAGGCATTCTCCAAGCTATAGAGAGGGATGTTGTGTCCCACGGAGATAAACTGCGACGCTGGCTTTTCTCCCACTCGTTGAGTCGGGCTATCAGGGGTTACCAGTTCTGGATACTGCGCCTCTTTGTCTTGCAGTTCCCGATAAAGCTGGTCATATACCGCATCCTCCATCATCGGATTATCGAGGACGTAGTAAGCATAGCTAGCTTTTTGTAGCAGTTGCCGCAGTTCTTGAAGGCGCTGTTGTACTTCCGGTGATGCTTGTGCCACGGCGTCTTTACCCTCAACACTAATTGGCATCTAGTCTAGCGGCAGTTCTACAACTACGGGTTCCGCCGTTAGGCTAAATAGCACGGCAACAACTAACTTTTCCTCTGGCTGCACTCGCGTTGCGTCACCTGATGGCGATAGCCAAACATTTGCTCTAGCTCCCTGAGTACCACCCAACCAAACATCTGTTCTGCTAGCCAACCACCGGGTAAGGAAAAGGCGATCGCATCAGTAAGTCGCGTTTTCCCCTCTATTGGGGCAAACTGATGGCGGTGAACCCAGTAGGGTAGGGGCCCTTCTTTCTGCTCGTCTGTAAACAGTCGGTAAGGTTCGCACTCCGTATGAACGGCTAGCCAGCGTAGGGGTATGGAGCCAAAAAGAATCCGAAATTCTGTAATCGCGCCGACACCCAAACCTCCCTCACGGCGCACCACCTCCATCGGTTGCCACGGCGGAGTCAGCAATTTCAGAATATCCGGGCGTTCATGAAACTCCCAAACCACCTCAACGGGGGCATCAATAACAGAGGAATGTTGAAAGTGCAGCATGAGTCGTCAATAAGGTGGGTTGTACCATTTCACTTGTTCGATCTAGATCCCATCTATATCCCTAACTTCTTCAAGAAATCGGGGATCTGAGCAACTTACAATGCCCCATAACTTATAAATTATCAATCGGCACTGGCGCGATCGCCTCTGCGGGTTCAAAGCCGAAGATGCGGGAGTAGAAGTAAAACTCGCCATCTAGGGCGCGTTTAATATTCTCGGCACGGCGGAAACCATGCTGTTCTCCGGCAAAAGGGACGTATGCCACAGGTAGATTCTTAGCTTTGAGGGCAGCTACCATTGCCTCAGCTTGATTAGGGGGAACGATTTTGTCTTCTAGTCCCTGGAAGAAAATGACGGGACAGGCAAGTTGGTCAGTAAAGTGAATAGGCGATCGCGCTATGTAAATATCTTTGCGTTCGGGATAGGGGCCAATCAATCCGTCTAAATAGCGAGATTCAAATTTATGGGTATCTGTTGCCAAGATTTCTAAATCACTGACGCCATAGTGACTCGCCCCGGCTTTGAAAACATCCCGGAAGGTCAACGCCGCCAGGGTAGTATAGCCGCCTGCACTCCCGCCAGTAATTGCCATCTGCGTACCATTGACTAACCCTTGTTCCGCTAGATACTTTGCCGCATTAACGCAGTCATCAACATCGACAATGCCCCAGGCACTATTAAGCCGCTGACGATACTCTCTACCGTATCCCGTACTGCCGCCGTAGTTGACATCAAGATAGCCAAAGCCGCGACTCGTCCAGTATTGAATTTTTAAATTAAAGGTACTACTAGTCGCCGCCGTCGGCCCACCGTGGCTTTTAACAATTAAAGGAGGCTTCTCTCCCTCAGGGGCGGTGTAGTCTTTGTTTTGAGGCGGGTAAAAGATGGCGTAGGCGGTGAGATTATTTTCTGTAGGAAAGGCGATCGCTTGTGACGTGGAAAGGTAACCTAGGTCAATCTCTAACTGACTCGACTGACGCAGCACCTCCAACTTACCCGTCGCCACATCCATCAACACAACGGCTGTGGGATTAGTCGGCGAACCCGCAATAAATGCTGCTTGACCCCCCGACCCTTGCACTGAGGAAATATCTGTAAAGTCTGTCTCAATCTCGCTTAATTCTTTTTTCTCAGTATCCAGACTTGCCAGATGCCACAGCCCCTCACGGGTGTAGGTGCAGATCAGACGATTGGCAGCAGCAAAGGCATAAGTAGACATGCCAAACACCCACTGCGGCAGTCCAAACTCTGCTTCCATTTCCCACAGTGGTTCAATTTCCTGTTGCCAGCGATAGAGGTTCCACCAGCCGCTACGGTCAGAAACAAAGTACAGCACCCCATCGCTTGACCACTCTGGCTGAAAAATAGATTCTGCTTTTCCCCCAGCAACACACTTTTTCTCACCGACAGAACCATCTGTATTGAGTTGCGCTAGCCAAAGTTGCGTACCATCCCAGGGCATATTCGGATGATTCCAACTCAACCAAGACAGTTGAGAACCATCAGGGCTGAGGCGAGGGGAGGAGTAAAAGTCATCTCCAGATGCCAAAACCTGAACTTCCCCGTTCCCTGTCAAGCTGATGCTAACGAGGCGATTGACAGGTTCGTGGCTGCTGTTGCCGTGGTCTTCCTGGACAGCAATGAGGCGATTGCGTTGCTGATCGACAATGGCATCGGCATAACGCTGCTCTCCTGCTGGTGTCAAGGGTTGCGGCTCTGTGCCGACGGTGTGGCGATACCACCGCTGATCCGCATCGTTGGAAAAGTACACCGTCCCCTCTGTCACCGTAAACGCACCGCTGCCATATTCGTGGGCGCGCGTCCTGACGTTGAAAGGCGCTGGCGTCACATCCACTACTTCCCCGTCGGGAGTGCGGCGCACAATCACGTTTCTTCCGGCTTCAGCAGGTCGTCCCTCTACCCAGTAGACCGCCTCACCATCCAGCGCAATCTGACCTAATCCCACCGTTCCGGCAACCAATAGGTCGGAGGTAATAGGAGATTTCCAGGAGCCATAGGGGGCGGTTGTTGGTTCAGCCATGAGTCAATTTAAAGATGTCCTTTAGTCTCTACTCTAGGGTGACGTGGGGGGCGATCGCTACTACCACTCCGCAAAATCACTGATTTCCTCAAATATTACGAAAATTTATCCCCAATTCTACTGATTTCTTTTAGTCGTTCCTAACGGTATTCTTTAACAACCCTTGATGAAGTTTCGTTACTGAGTAGGACGAAAACGTTAAGGTGCAATCCCTACAACCGATTTGCCTCTTTATCGGTAGATATAAACTTTTAAAAAAGATTGGGTGTATCCCTAGACAGACCCCTAGGCTAGTATGCGAATATTTTACACAGTTCCAAATCGCAAACTACCGTTTTCTTTAATAACCTTCAGAAAACACAATCAGGGTGCATCTTTTTTTTGTCCGCGTACAAAAAATATGACCGCATTTACCACGCGATGCACCTTACCGAAATCGCTCTTCAGTTCTTTACAGTCCAAATTCTAGAGTCTACATCGGTTTAGAAATAGAAACTTGCTCTGGTATCCTTGTTCAAGTGTCTATTTGTAGTTTTTTGCAAGGTTGCTGAACCGAAGCTCTAGAGTCAGTAAAAATCCAAAGCTTTCTAATTAATACCGAACTGGAAACTGCTGCTCTTGCACCACCGAGAATTCAGTAGCAACTGTGCCATAAGAACGAGCTTCAGTTAGTTTATTTACATAGCCTTGATTGAGTCTTTGTAGCTCTCTAGTTTGTAAATTTACCACCTCAACTGGGCCGATTTCTCCCGGTCTTTCACAAGCAAAGACGACCTGTAGATTAGAAATAAATCCTACAAAGTTGTTTCCCTTGAATTGTTCGCAAGCTGCAAACGATAGAAGCTGATAATCATTAAAGGCATCTAAGACAACATGATTGACCCAGGAAGCATTCTGACCATCAGAAACATCAACTCGTAGGACTAAGTATCGGCTATCAGCGGAAAAGGCGATGGGGTTGACAACTGTATAGTTATAAATATTACGAGTTATGCCCAAAACATTATAAAGTCTCTTCCTGATAATTTTTCCTTCTTTTTCAACAATTAATTCTCCACTTGGTCTTTCTGCTATGTTGCCATTGCATCGAATTACAAAAGTATCTTCCCCATAACTGTTAGCTCTCCCCCTTCTTCTGAGGGTCATATCGATGTAAACAGAGCTTCTTTCATCAGGGGAATTGAGAGCTTGAGAACGATAGCTAACTTCTGTGGCTCCCCGGCAATCTCCATTTAAGCGATTGAGAGTTTCTTGACTTAAAGCAGAAAAATATTCATTATCTTGAGCTGAAGTTTTTGGGGCAAAGCTTAAAAAACATCCGGCAAAGATAAAAAAATAAATCAGCGGTGCTTGAAGTTTCATCATTCTAATTATTCTCTACCAGTAACTAAGTTGATATCAAATCTACCAGAATCGCCATAAATTTCTCTGATTACTACTATTCGCCGTAGCAGCGATTAACTAGATTCAAAAAAACAGCGATCGCTTCTACCTAAGACTCTGGCTCAAACACCATCTTGGGAATCAACAACGGCTCATCGGTGGAGCTACTGTACTGAGCAATGCCTAAGAAGCGTCCTTCTTGATCATGCACCCGTAAGATAGAAGGAATAACGGTAGTTTCTATTGTCCACTGTTCGCTGTCAGCTTTTAGGCGTTGACCTTGGCACCAGGCTTTGGCAGGAGTAGGGGACAGGATGACAGCAGGGATATGCTCTAAAGCTGCTGTCGGTGGAATCGGCTCAAAGGTTCCTTGTTGGAGATGAGTTTCTAGTTCTTCCAGGGTTAAGCTGTCGGCTATATGGAAGCCACTGCTTTGGGTGCGGATTAAGGAAGCGAGGGTACCGCCAGTATTTAAATAGTCTCCCAAATCACGAGCGATCGCGCGAATATAAGTACCTGTACCACAAGCGATCTCTAAATCAATTTCCGGAAATTCTCCCGGACGCCAATCGAGAACTTCAATACGGCTAACTTCCACCGTTCGTGCTGGCACCTCTACCGTTTTTCCTGCCCTGGCGATGTCATACAAGCGCTTCCCCTCCACCTGAATCGCGCTGTACTGAGGCGGTACCTGCCGAATTGTTCCTTCAAACAGCTTCAGCAATGGCGCAACATTCTCCAGCGTCAAACCCGTAGCTGGCTGCGTGGCGATAACCTCCCCTTCTAAGTCATCTGTCGTTGTTTTCACTCCCAATCGTACTGTGGCAATATAGGCTTTATCTTGCCGCATATATTGCAATAGCCGGGTAGCTTTCCCCAAGGCAATAGGTAAGACACCTGTTGCTTTAGGGTCTAACGTACCTGCATGTCCCACTCGTTTGAGGCGCAACAGTTTCCGCACCTTGGCAACGCAGTCGTGGGATGTCCATTCGGCTGGTTTATCTAAGTTCAAAAATCCTTGCACAGAATAATCTTTAAAAGTGACATTCTCCCACACTAACCGCAAGCGGTATAGTGCGGGCTTCCCAAGACTTACGACTTGGGTTTCCTGGTTTTTCCCCGTTCGGACTTCGGCGTGAGCGCTCAGTCGAACGCTGAGCGCTCACGGCGAAGCCTTCGACTACGCTCAGGGGATTTCGACACTTGCCTAGACTGAGTTACCTCAGTCCCCGGTAGAACGTCTGCACAGGCAGTTTCCATTCCCGTCTGTCCAACGGTACTAATTAACTTAATTCCTCGGTTTCTGATATTTTGACCTGCTGCTACGTCCCTATCGGTTCGATATCCACAACGAGGACAATCATGAATTCTTACACTCAGGTCTTTTTTAACCTCGCCACCACATTCGGGGCATTGCTGAGAAGTACCCCGAGCATCAACTTCACTGAAAAACTTTCCTCGCTTCCAGCACACATACTTAACGATGCTTCTAAATTGTCCGAATGCGGCATCAAGCATGTGTTTCCCAAACATTCCCTTAGCACTGGTACGGTAATCCAAATCTTCCATGAAGACCATATCACCCGCATCACAAAGAGCATGGGCTTGTTTGTAGTGAAAGTCTTTCCTCGTGTTGTCAATTTTATGGTGAAGACGAGCAACTTTGAGACGTTGTTTCTCGTAGTTTTTCGACCTTTTTTGTTTCCTAGAAAGCCTGCGTTGCAGCAATTTCAGCTCGCTTTGCAGCTTCTTAAAGAACTTGGGAGGCGATACTCGAACGCCGTCACTGGTTGCCAAAAACTTCTCCAACCCGATATCAACTCCAATGGGATGACCGTGGGGCGTTGGGTCGGGAAGACTGACATCACATTGCAAGGAGATAGATGCATACCAGTGGTCAGCTTTCCTCAAGATTCTGACCTGCTTGACTACAAACCCAGAGGGGATAGAACGATGCAGGTTGATTGGAATTGCTCCAATCTTTGGCAGCTTAATATGCAAGTTCGTTACTGGATTCTCCTTGAATTGGGGAAAGAGCAACGACTTGAACTGACCATACTTCTTGAATCGGGGAAAGCCAAATCCTCTCTTCTGAAAGTACTCCCAACCTCTATGCAACTGCTTAATGGCTTGCTGAAGAACTTGGGAAGGAACTTCACCCAACTTAGGGAATTCCCTCTTCGCTCGTGGCAAATTATTAAGCTGTTGAATCTCACCCGGAAACTTTAGGTCGGCAGGGAGGATGTATTCTTTCTCCAAAGAGCATCTATCAACCAAGCACTTACGACTATCGCACCAATCTTTTATCTGCCGCAATGCATAGTTAAATGCATTGCGGCAGATTTCCATCCACTCAATGAGTTGTTGCTCTTGGGTGGCATCTGGATAGATTCGGTAGCGGTGAGTAAGTGTCAGCATTCCAGTATGATACTAGATTTACTAAACGATGGCACACCATTAAATGTTAAAAGAGAGGGCATCGAACCCTCTCTTCTAACCGCCTTTCATGAGGCGGCGTGGGGCGAAATAATTCGCCCCTTTAAGCGCCGTCCCGCCACTAAACTGTCAGGGGTACTTGCTACGCTCGATGTATCCCCTTCCCGCTATAGTGGGGGTCTTCCCGGCGAACCAGATAAATAGGTTTCTTCTCCAGTACACTGCCACAAAAATGCAGACTTATGCACAGGCTCTGTAAAAACGTTGATGCTGCCCTAGTGACTTGAAATTGCTCAATCGTCTCAATTTAAGCTTAAGTCCATCGGGTCTTTTGTATTAACGTATTGCTAATCTCCGCTTAACCTTCTTCGTCTATAAAGGGATGTGCAATGGTGAATTCCCTATGGCACAAAAGAACGAAACCACAGTCCTAATCCTCGCCTTGCTGACTACTGCCGGACTGCTAGCCGGGGGCTTGTGGTGGTTTTCTCAACGCTCAGGAATTGGGCTAGATAACCTATTGAGTCCTACTGCTGAGGGTGGGGATAACGGGGAACGCCAGCAAGACCCCTCTGGGGCGGCTCAACCCAATCAACCCATCGTTGAAACATTGGCGGCGGTACAGAATGTTCCCTCTGGGTTATTTAATTATGGTGGAAGTACCTCTTGGGCCCCAGTTCGTGGAGATGTCGATCCGATAATTCAGAACGTTTGGCCGAAGTTTCAGTTGCGCTACACCGAGCCTCCTAATGCCACACCTGGTTCGGGTAGCGGCATTCGTCTGTTGTTAAATAATCAACTGGCTTTTGTTCAGTCTTCGCGTTCTTTGAACAATGAGGAGTATTCCTCCGCGCAACAACGGGGATTTAGCCTCAAAGAGATTCCTGTCGCGATTGAAGGAATAGCGATCGCCGTTAATCCTAACTTAAATATTTCCGGTCTAACGCTGTCACAAGTCAAAGATATCTATACAGGGAAAATTTCTAATTGGAATCAAGTCGGAGGGCCAAATCAACCCATTACTCCTTACTCGCGGCGAGTTGAAGATGGAGGCACCGTAGAGTTTTTTGTGGAGAATGTCTTGGCGGATGAGAGGCTGGGGAGCAATGTTAAATATGTTCCCAGTACAACTATAGCCTTACGAGAATTAGCTAATGACCCAGGCGGAATTTATTACGCATCGATTCCAGAAGTCGTTGGTCAATGCGGTGTTAAACCGCTTCCGATTGGGCGACAAGCCAACGAACTGACTCCTCCCTATAAATTACCTTATGTCCCCCCTTCTGAGTGTCCCAGTCGGCGCAACGAGATAAACCGGGAAGCCATCCGCAGTGGCACCTATCCCCTCACCCGTCAGCTCTTCGTAATTGTCAAACAGAACGGTCAAGTTGACGAGCAAGCGGGTGAAGTTTACGCTAACCTGTTACTAACCGATCAAGGGCAAGAGTTAATCGCCAAATCCGGATTTGTCAGAATCCGTTAGTACCCAATCCGGGTAGGGTAGTTGAAGTTTCCTATCAAGACGTTCACGCCGCTGTTACGGTTGCAGAGCAGGCGGTAGGACACTCTCTCCCCCTCTCGCTGCTTCCATCAACTGCTCTGCCGTCAAAGACTTGATCAGCTCTAATGGTAAAGGGTCTTCACTCAAGGTTCGCGCGTAGGTAGAACTGAGGTAGCGACGGTAGTCAGGCTCTCCTGCGATGTAGGTTTTAAAAAAGGCGACGCTCAACGCATTCATGTATTGATAAGCAATCCTAGGATCGGGGCCGAGTGCTGTCTCAGGTATGGGTATTGACCCAGTTGATGGCCCCAGGGTGGAAAAATGGGTTCCGTCTTCTAACAGCACCAGATACTTTTCGGGTGTTGTCAGCCAAGTGAAAGGTCGAATTTGTTCGGGTAAGGCGGGGGCGACGGTATCATTACTACTAGCAACCAGCATCACGGGTAACTGAATCTGACTCAGTTGTTCTTGTCCAAAGATGCTGCTGATCACCGGGTTAATCGCGATCGCTGCCCCAATCCGCTCATCCTGCAACTCCTCCTCTACAGAACCCAACTCCTGCGCTCGACATTGCAGCAGTAGCGATAGATTTAATGCATTCTCTTCATTCATACAGTCTGCTTGCAGTTGCTCAAAGTTAATATTCGCCCCAGCTAAGGCTAAAACCGTGTAGCCACCAAAGGATTGTCCTAGCACGCCGACATTTTGCAGATTTAGTTGTCGGGGATACAAGCGTTGCAGTTGATCGAGCAAAAACTTGATATCTTCGGGGCGATCAATCAACTCGGCTGGCGTAGAAACTTCATTGGCTAACCCTTGGGTGAGCGCTTGCAACTGTGCAGCATTACTCCCTGGATGTTCGGGAACAGCCACGGCAAAGCCATAACTAGCAAGGTGTTCTGCTAAATAAGCAAAAGTTTCGCGCTCAGAACCAAGTCCGTGGGAAATAACAACCAAGGGTGTTTTTTCCTGAGTGGAGTTTGAGGTGGGGAGGTAAAGATCCACCGGAAAGCTGCGGTTACGTTGGAGATCGTTGAGGATCAGGGTTTGCTTTTGGAAGTTAACCGCTCCCGGTTGCTGTAAGTCTAGAAATTGTGAAGTATCTTCTGGAAATAGGGTGGCAAGTTGGGAGTCATCGGTTGGTACTTCGGCGGCGGCTTCAGCGATCGCTTGTCGCCTGACGGCGGCGGTTGCCAGTTCAGTTTCTTGAACCAGCACTGATAAATCATCAAAAAGCTGAAAACCGCGCTGGGAATTGATCCGAATCCCGTAGGTGGGAAACTCCCGCAGCACATTGAGCAGAGTTAAACCTTCCGGATCGGTAGCCGCCCTGATTAATGCCGCTCGAATCGCATAAAATCCCGGTTGCCCTGCTTGGGTTTGAATGAGCTGTGACACGCGCTCTAGGATGATTTCGCCTTGGCGGGAGTAGAGAAATTGCGCGATCGCTACAGGTGTTACAGGCACCCGTGCCGTCAACACCTGCCGCAGTTGCGCCAGCCGCTCCGGTTCTATATAACGCGCATACCCCGCTAGTTCCGGCTCAATTTTTCCTTCTTTGGCGTAAGTTTCCAACGCTGAAACGGTCAGTGAAAACTGCAAGGGGCCATAAGGCACATAAATCCGCTCTGCTCCCCATACCGGAGCCGTGAGAACCGCTGGCGCACCTAGTAAAACGCCCAGATTCAGTAGCGCTATTCCTACCTGGGCGGGAATAGACATTTTCAATGTGCCGTACCACAAGCCTTCGCCCCCCTTTTCCTCTTTAATAGAGGTAGAAAATTGCGGACGGCGAGGGACAACAGGCATTGCAGCGTTTCGGCAGTTCATGATTTGCAGTATCCTCTGAAGGAAAAAAATTACAGCTTATCTACCAATGCTTCTATTGTGTCCCAATCTTGCGATGTGCCGTATTTATTAAATTTCCGACAACGCTTCAGATAAAGGATTGCCACTTTATCCTGGGGATTTTTTTGTAAAAGGTTCTTAAAAACTTGATAGCCTTCTGCAAATTTTCGGCTGTAGTACAGTTGAACTCCAGACTCAAATTCAGCACGATATTTTGATTTCAGTTCGATACTCTCTGGTGATTCCCCATCGAGAACTTCAAAAATTGATACAGTATCTTTCCTACCTTTAACTGGCACTCTTCCTAAGAAACGATAATTGTATTTTGTAGGGTCTTCTAAAGAAATCAAAATCTTTTCGCTGATGATGGGAGACGCTCCATAAATTTTCGTTAACCCTTCCAAGCGAGATGCCAGATTCACCGCATCAGAAATAACGGTTCCTTCCATCCGTCGTTCCTCTCCAATCGTTCCCACCATCAAGCTTCCTGTATGTATTCCAATTCCAATAGTAATCAGAGGTTTCCCTTCTGCTTTAAGTTGCTCGTTATACAGAGAAAGTTGCTTTTGCATATCGATTGCTGCTTGCAAGGCATCTTCCGTTTTCCCCGGAAATAGCGCCATGACAGCATCACCAATATACTTATCGACAAATCCGTTGTTGTTTTTGATCGCTGGAACAACCTGTTTGAAGTAAGCATTAAGAAAGTGAAAATTCTCTTCCGGCGTCATCGCTTCTGACATACTCGTAAAGGAGCGAATATCCGAAAAGAGAATCGCCATATCTTTTTGAATATGATCGCCCAACTTCACATCTAAAATTGTCTCTCGCTCTAAAATTTCGAGTAATTCATGGGGGACAAAGCGCCCATAGGAAAGATTTAGCTGACAAAGTTGAATGTGTATTTTAATTCGTGCCAGTAACTCCTGTTTGGCAACGGGTTTAGTGAGGTAATCATTCGCCTCACAATTAAACCCTTCTACTAAATCTGAGACTTGATTTTTAGCAGTAAGTAACAGAATCGGCAGTTCGTTGGCACCATAGCTCTTGCGAATTTCTTTGCACACCTCATACCCCGTCATCCGTGGCATCATGACATCCAGGATGATTAAATCTGGCTTGAAACCTTGTTCAATTAATGCTAAAGCTTCCGGCCCATCTGAGGCTTGGGTAATGGAGTAGTTTTGCAGAAGGTGGTTTACTAGCACCTGTAGGTTGATCGAGTCATCATCTACCACCAGAATTTCCAACTTATTAGTGGAGACGGAGGAAACAGAGAGATCCAGTCTTGTATTTTGGTTGGAGAGAGATGGGGGAAGGGTGGAGGGAGAGATTTTTTGGCGAGGGAGGCGATCGCTCTGACGCCATGCTTCCCTAGACAGGGTTGGGACTTTCCCACCACCAGCAACTGGTAAGGTGAAGGTAAACTGCGAAGATTTTCCGACAGTAGACTGCACTGCGATCGTTCCTCCGTGCAACTCCACTAGCTGCTTAGTAATCGCCAAACCTAAGCCAGTCCCGCCGTACCTCCTGATGATGGAGCCATCCGCCTGTTCAAAGGATTCAAAAATTTGCTCAAATTTGTTTTCAGGAATGCCAATACCAGTATCAGAGACTGCAATTGCCAAGTAAGGGGAAGATTGAGAACGTTGAGATTTTCCCTTTTCCTGAATGACTTGTGCAGAAATTTCAACAACACCGGACTCGGTAAACTTAATCGCGTTACCTACTAAATTGTAAAGAATTTGCTGCAAGCGACTTTCGTCTGCTGCGACGGGAGGTAGATTCTCGTCAATATTATTAATAAGTTGAAGAGCTTTTTTGCCAACCATGGGTTGCGAAAGAGATAGCACTATTTCTGCCACATCTTTTACCCCAACGGTTTTAACTAATAACTCAATATTGTTATGTTTAAGCTTGGAAAAATCGAGAATATCGTTAATTAAATTATTTAGGCGCTTGCCGCTTTGAGCAATCATTACAAGATTTTCGTTTTGGATTTCGGATGGCTGTCCTCCGACTCCATCAATTAGTGATTCCGTCAAGCCAATGATGCCATTTAAGGGGGTTTTTAACTCATGGGAGGTATTAGCTAGAAATTCATCTTTAAGTTGATTTATATGCTGCAAATCAGCGTTTTTCTGCTCCAGGTTTTGGGCATAATCGCGAATCTCCACCACCATTAAGTTAAACGTATCTGCCAGTAGCCCTAGTTCATCTTTACTTTTGATGTCAATAAAGGTTTGAAAGTCACGGGCGCGGACTCTTTCTGCTCCATCCCGTAACTTAGCAATTGGGCGTCCCACGAGACGGGATAAGAAGAAGGCTAATAGCACAGAAAGGGCAAAACTGATACTGATAATAATAAAACAGATGTAACGTAACCTCTGAACTTGATTCACCTCGCTCGTGACGTTATAGTCAAGGGCTAAGACGGCAATGACGTTACCTCCCTCCTCTTTGATCGGCACTGCTGCTGTTAGGAAAGTCCCCCACTTATCCGTATAGAAATCTTTCCCTACCTGTGCTTTACCATCAAACGCTTTTTTCAAACCTACTTCTTCCGGCGCATACAAGTTTCCAATCGGATTACCTTGTTCGCCAGGTTTTTTTTCATAGTCGGCGTCAGCCAAAAATTTTAATACGCTTCTGTCAGGAGATTCCGGGATGGTAACTAAGAGGTAAGTGTAGTAAATTGAAGGTGCATCTTGGGGATTTTCCGATTTTTGTTCCAGTCTTTTTAAGGGTGTAACTCCCTGCCGACTTCCTGCTTTGATTTTTCGCAGGATTTGCACAATTTCTTGAAAATCCTGCGAGTTCATATACTTTTTTGCTGTCTCACTCGGTAAAGTTTCTGCGCTATCTCCCGGTTTAATGCTTAAGATTTTGCTATCAAGGGGTAGAGAATCTCGCGCGATGGCTTGGCGCAATCTTTGAATGGCTTCCCGGTCTTCTTCATCAAATAAAAATGCCCCAGTGCGACCAATATCTTTGAGCCGATTTGCCGTTTGGTTTAAAATAATCTGATAAGTTGTGACATAAAAAAACCAGACACTTGTACCCGTTATTCCCACTGAAAGTAGTGAAATGAGTAAGACCAGTTTTTTCCCAAAAGACAGTTGCATTGAAGTTAAAACTTATAAACGTTTAGGGAGTTTGAGCGGTAGTAGAATTTCATAATCTTGAGTAATACCCTGTTATTAATATTTAAGCTACTCCAGCTTGTAGAGGCTGGCAATCGTTGAGAAGATTTTTCAAACTATCTCTTCATCTCTCAGGCGCGACCTCCTCTTATCTCTACACATGCCCTAGCTGCTGATCAGTCTCCAGAGAAAAAGAAATGGGTGAAAATTTGGTAGTCAGTTAAAGGGTTTGTTCTCTTTTTCCGTAATATCATGTATGGCTGAGGGACTGCTGCAAAACTTGATAAGTTTTTCAGGTGTCTTTTTCAGGGCACAACTAGGTAGTCATTGCCGAGTTGATATCTGGTCAAAGAGGTGTTTTTTTGTATCACGCTACACGCCTTTATATTTCATTTCAAGTCAGTTATCGAGGAAGAAGATGGAGGCATTGAAAGGACGGGATTTTCTGAGTGTGGTAGACCTCAGAGCAAATGAGCTTCTAGACTTGTTGCAACTGGCGGAGCAGTTAAAACAAAAAAAGGTGCATTTGCGCTGCAATAAGGTGCTGGGGCTACTGTTCTTCAAAGCCTCTACACGAACGCGGGTGAGTTTTACTGTGGCGATGTATCAATTAGGCGGTCAGGTAATTGATCTTAATTCCAATGTAACTCAGGTGAGTCGGGGGGAACCTGTACCGGATACAGCCCGGGTGTTGGATCGCTATTTGGATGTGCTGGCAATTCGCACTTTTGAGCAGCAGCAACTGGAAACCTTTGCTTCCTATGCCAAAATCCCGATTATCAATGCTTTAACTGATTTGGAGCATCCTTGCCAGATACTCGCTGATTTATTAACGGTTCAAGAATGCTTTGGTTCGCTGTCGGGTTTGACATTGACTTATCTTGGGGATGGCAATAATGTTGCTCACTCTCTGATGCTAGGCTGCGCGTTGGTGGGGATGAATGTCAGAATTGCCACTCCTCCAGCTTACTTGCCGCAGGCGGGTGTTGTAGAGCAAGCTAAAGCGATCGCTGGGGGCAAATCACAAGTCTTGGTGACTGACGATCCAGCGATCGCGGTGCAAGGCTCCCATGTTATCTATACCGATGTTTGGGCAAGTATGGGTCAAGAAGACTCTGCCGATCAACGGATTCCTATTTTTCAGCCTTATCAGGTTAATGAAGAACTGGTGAATCAGGCAGATCCGGAGGCGATTGTGCTTCACTGTCTCCCCGCTCATCGGGATGAAGAAATTACCGATGGGGTGATGGAGGGAGCAAGGTCAAAAATTTGGGAGCAAGCAGAAAACAGAATGCATGCCCAAAAAGCTTTATTAGTCAGTCTTTTAGGCGCAGATTAGTAGGGATACTAACAACAAAGGACTAGACAGATGAGACTTTTAATAGTACGACTGTTCTATATTAAGGTAACATTCAATACCTACAAGTTCTGAGGAATAAGTGTTTAACTTTACCCCCAAGAATTCAAAACTCAAATTATGGAACCTCTGACTGAAGCTCAAAAACAACTTCATGACTGGCTAGTGGAATACATTCGCACATCCCAGCATGCGCCTTCGATTCGGCAGATGATGCGAGCGATGAATTTGCGATCGCCTGCACCCGTTCAAAGCCGCTTAGAACACTTGCGAGCCAAAGGCTATATAGACTGGAGTGAAGGACAAGCCCGTACCATTCGGATTTTACACCCCAAGAATTTAGGCGTTCCTGTCTTAGGAGCGATCGCGGCGGGGGGATTAGTCGAACCCTTCACCGATACCCAAGAGCAATTAGATCTATCCCACGTCTTCCATCAACCCGACTACTTTGCTCTGCGAGTGACGGGAGACAGCATGATTGAAGACTTAATTACAGAAGGGGACGTGGTCATCATGCGCCCTGTCCCCAACCCAGAACAACTAAAAAATGGTGTCATTGTCGCCGCACGGGTGGAAGGACATGGCACAACCTTAAAGCGCTTTTACCGTCAGGGGAAGCACGTCACCCTCAAGCCCGCCAACTCGAAGTACGCCCCCATCGAAGTGATGGCTACAAGCGTACAAGTTCAGGGGGTATTAGTGGGAGTTTGGCGCGGCTGCGACCCCACGGCAAACTCAGCCACCCGATGACAATCGCTCTTGAGGCAGATATCCGGAAACAGGAGCGCAACTATGGCATGATCGACTGCAAGAAATGAAGCGACTAGAGAATCTATGCAACTGGTTGATTGGTTAATTGTGCTGCTGTACCTCATCTTAACGATGGGGTTAGGTGTGTACCTGTCTGGCAAGGCATCAGATAGCCTGGTAGATTTTTTTGTATCGGGGCGACGCCTGTCTTGGTGGCTTGCAGGAACCAGTATGGCAGCGACCACATTTTCCATTGACACCCCTCTGTACATTTCGGGGGTTGTTGCCAGCAGAGGGATCGCCGGAAACTGGGAATGGTGGAGTTTTGGCATCGCCCACTTGGTGATGATCTACCTCTTTGCCAAACTGTGGCGACGCTCAGAAATTGTCACTGACGCTGAACTGACAGAAATTCGCTATGGGGGCGCTCCGGCGGCGCTGCTGCGGGGAACCAAAGCCTTTCTCTTTGCTTTACCCATCAACTGTATCGGCATTGGTTATGCCATGCTGGCGATGGTCAAAGTCGTTGATGCTCTGCAATTGTGGCAAAGTTTGGGCATTGAGCCAGGGGAGAACCTGAAAATCTGGAGTGTCGTTGGGGTGAGCATTTTCGTCCTGATTTACTCTGGCTTTGCGGGGTTGTGGGGCGTTGTGACAACGGATTTCTTTCAGTTCTTTTTGGCGCTACTTGGGGCGATCGTTGTGGCGGTGGCGGCGGTGAACTCTGTCGGCGGCATCCACGAACTGATTCCGGCGGTGCAGCAGGCAACCCAGCAGGATGTTTTGTCGTTTTTCCCCTTTAGCGTTGGTGCTGGCGGCTTTCGCTGGAGTGAAGCAGCAGGTATTAGCGCTAGTAGCTTTTTTGCTTACATCTTTATTCAATGGTGGTCGTTTCGACGCAGCGATGGGGGAGGTGAATTTATTCAACGCCTTGCTGCCTCCAAAGACGAAGCCGAGGCAGAAAAAGCCGCCTGGTTTTTCAGTGTCCTCCACTACATTGTTCGCACTTGGCCCTGGATTGTGGTGGCACTTGTCGCCATTGTCGTTTACCCAGATTTAGCAGACCCGGAGTTGGGGTATCCCAGACTGATGCTGGACTTTTTGCCGCCAGTGATGCTGGGATTAGTAGTGACTTCGCTGATTGCCGCCTTTATGAGTACCGTCTCCACGTCGATTAATTGGGGGGCATCCTATCTGACAAACGACCTCTATTTACGCTTTTTTAGACCGAATGCCCAACAGTCAGAGTTAGTATTAGCCGGACGCATTGCCTCGGTAATCGTGACAGCAATTGGAGCGATCGCGGCATTCTTTGCTGACGATGTTGCAACGGTATTTCGGCTGGTGATCGCGATCGGCACTGGGCCGGGGTTGGTGCTAATTTTGCGGTGGTTCTGGTGGCGCATCAACGCCGCAGCGGAACTCACAGCAATGGTTGCGGGCTTTATCGTCGGTTTTACCACCAGCGTTGTGCCGATTCTTCAGATTGAGGACTTTGGCACGCGGCTACTTGTCACTACAGTAATTACCAGCATTTTGTGGATTTCCGCCCTGTTCCTGGCACCACCAGAAACGGATGCGACGTTGGATGAGTTTTATCGGCGAGTACGTCCGGCGGGCCCAGGCTGGCAGCGTCAGCGCGATCGCACCGGGATTTCCTCGATCCAAGACTTAGGTTTGGATCTCAAACGAGTGCTGGCATCGGTTTTGCTGCTATTCGGGGCAATGTTTGCCATCGGGGGCTTCTTGCTGCTACAACCAGTCACCGGGTGGATCTCCCTCTTGAGCGCGGTCGTGGGTGGGATGTGGCTGCGTCAGCTCAGTAAGGCTAAACCACGAGTCGTCGCCGCTTCCGGAGTTGATAAAGGAGCTTAATTCCTATCCCATGTAGCATGAAGAAGAAGGGCTTGACAAGCATCTTCAATTAGTAGCTTTAGCCACTTTCTACCCTAAAAAACGCTTTTTTCAATATGGCTTTCTTTCGTCAATACGTTGCTCCTTTCCTGGTTTTATTGACCTTTCTGGTGGCTTTATTCGCCGTCAGCGCCCGGATCTTTCTCCCCAACGATATGGCAGCCCCCGCACCGACAGCAGAGATGGAGACCGTCAAGGGACAAACATCATCATCTGGTATCGATACCCAAGCCGGAATGCCATCTGTGGACGCCCCTACCTTACCCACCTCCGCTGGCTCGTTGAACTAATGCTTAGACCTACAAGTGTCTAGTCAGTTACCACCGGAATACCGACTGCGGGCAGGTTCAAGGCGGGAACAAGCCACTCTGGTCAAGTTTATGCAGCTAACTTACCAGGAGCTGTTTCCAGAGCAGGAAGATTTTGCTCACCTAGCAGAAACGGTGGAGCGTTATTTTTCTAGGGAGACGCCGCTATGGTGGGTGGAGGTTCTCAACCAAGAAGAGTCTCCCTACCGCCCTGCAACCGTAGCAGGTCTTTGGATGGGGAATGCTGTTGATCAGGTAGAGGGCGATCGCCACGCCCATGTTTTTCTCCTCTACGTGATGCCAGAACATCGACGCTTAGGTATTGCTTCAGCGTTAATGCATCATGCTGAAGACTGGGCGAGAAACAGAGGCGATCGCCAAATGGGTCTGATGGTCTTTCAAATCAACCAACCCGCTTTGGATCTGTACCAACGCCTAGGCTATCAAACCCACTCCCTATGGATGGTTAAACCCCTTCATTAGCTGTTAATCATTGGCGATCGCTTGGGAAGGGATGTATTTCTGTACGCCCCTTCCTGCCCCAACGTGATTTCCCCCCTTAATAAGGGGGGTTAGGGGGGTTGGCGTTGCAGAATAGAGGTATTCAGCAATGCCGGGGGCAATTTGTAGCGCTATTTGATGAAATTGGTATAACGATAGCGATCGCCCTACTTGCTACCAAATCCCTTGGCTTTTTTCTTCAACTTCCCGCGCCGTTGCAAATCCTTCCCCTTTGGCTCAGGAATGCTATCAGCAGAAGGCTGGGGTTTTTTAGTTTTGGTAGCCTGGGTTTGAGTCTGAGATCTGGCACTTGACTTTGCTTCTGCCAAGGTCGTCTCTGGCACCATGAAGTTTTTGCCACAATCCTTGCAAACATACCGTTGATTGCCCCGGCGATGTCCATTTTTGCGGAGGTTGTCAGAGTTGCACTGAGGACAGCTCACCCCATCGACTTGGCTAGGGAAAGTTGTTTCTTTCGCTGCTGGGGCTGATACTTCTGTCTCGTCCGCCTTGTCATCAGTCACCAAATCTTTGAGCGTTGTGGCAACTCTCTCAACAACAGTTGTTTCTTTCGCCGCTGGAGCTGATACTTCTGCCTTGTCCGTCTGTTTGTCACCAGTCACCAAATCTTTGAGCGTTGTGGCAACTGTCTCAACAACAGCAGCAACTTGCTCTCCAAAGCTGGGAGACTCTTCCGTGTCTGCTGATACCTCCTCCGTCGCTGCTGTGCTTTCTGGAGTGCGATCAGATGTTTCTACTTCAGGAGTTGATTCTTCAACAACTGCCGTCGGAGTATCTACTTCGGCAGTTTCTTCCTCAGAAGTCGTTGCCACAACTTCTGCTGAAATTTCCTCGTCGGTTGCCTCTTCAACGGGTTCAGCAACAACTGTCGCCACCACTTCTTTCTGAGCTGTCTCTTCTGGCTCCGGTTCCGTCACATTTGTGGGGACTTCCGCCGTCGCCGTCTCTTCTACTACCTCTGGTTCCGCTACGACAGTAGCTGAGATAGGATCTTCTGCCTGCTTATCCTGCTCAACAGGTAACGATTCGACGTGCTTCGCCTCAGTTGAGGGAATGTCATCGTATTGAGGGAATTTGGGCGCAGCAATAACGGGAATGACTTTCTTGGTAGTCATGCGGCTGATGCGATCGCCAATATTCTCCGGAATCGCATAACTCGTTGGCAAAACGCTTTTCTTCGAGACTGCCTCTCGCACCAACGTCGCTATATGCTCGGACAGGTCAATGGGTGGACGAGGTACAGGAGGTTCAGCTTCCTCAGATCTGACTGTCTGGGGATTTGAACTACTTGCTGGTTCTGGTGCTACTCCATCGACAATAGAGTTCAGGGATGGCTGCTCAAGGGGAAGTGGAGGAAAAAATCGCATCGAACGAACCATCCGTCGATAAGGCTCTAGGTGGTCGGTCACGTTATCCCCCCTGCTACTAAGTACATTAAAACCTTAGAATAATAAGGTTCTCGGTGTCGTGTAATATAGCAAATTCCGGTTTTTGATCGGGGAAAGTGGCGGGGGAATTTTAGTTTTCTTAACGTTCGCCAGTTTTTCTTATCTCTATCCTGGTTTGACACCGATGAAATCGGGTTGGATAGGATAGGTTATCCCTTATGTATGACGATGACGACCTAAGCGTACTTGATGCGGCAGTTGAAGCAGAAAGCCCCCTGGATAACATTGAGCCAATTGATGAATCAGAGGCTCAAAAGCCCGATCCAGAGGCAATGCTGGCGCTGCTGACTGCCCCTGAGACGCCACAACGGATGCTAGCAACTAGAGCGTTTTGTGAGTTGCAAGACGAACGTGCTGTCCCTCACCTGATTCACCTGCTGACTGATGTTTGTCCATTGGTGCGGGTGAGTGCTGCCTATGCTTTAGGACGCAACCCTAGCCCAACAGCGGTAGAGCCGCTGATTACCCAGCTAAACCGTGACTGGAATGGTTATGTGCGTAAGGGTGTCGTTTGGGCATTAGGGAATTGTCGCGATCGCCGCTGTTTACCTTCCCTAACAGACGCCCTGAAAAACGATATCTCCGCTGTGCGGTTATGGGCAGCGAGCGCCCTAGCACAAATGGCAGAATTGGAATACGAAGATATGGTGGCAGCCATCCCGCCCTTAATTACTGCCTTAATGCAAGACCCCGTTGCGGCAGTACGTAGCAACTGCGCCTGGTCTATCGGGCAACTATGCCGGGAATTGCCCTCCAATGCCATCTATGCCACTGCTGTAGATTCCTTGGTGGAATCCCTAGTAGAAGATGAGGATATGGGCGTCAGGGAAGACGCGAGAGCCGCTCTTTTAAGACTCGGCGACCCTCGTGGTCTTCAGATGATTGAGTCGTTGGAATTGGAAGGGTTGGTGTAGCCACACAGGGGGGCGAAGCGCCATTCGCCCACCACAAAATCTCAATCAATGCTCTAGACCAACGACTTCAGGGTAGAGGTGTTGGGGCTGCCAAATCAATCAACTTCAAATATTCTGTAACGGCTCGCTCGACGCTAAAGTCCTGCGATCGCTGCTTCAATTCCTCAATGGCAATTGGTGAATCTAGCGCTGTTTGCATCGCCGCCGCTAGCGCTGACACATCTTTGACGGCAACTAACTGCCCATATTTCCCCTCTGCTAAAATTTCTCTTGGCCCGTGGGGACAATCGGTTGAGACGACCTGACAGCCACAGGCGATCGCTTCAATCAAAACCGTGGGTAGCCCTTCCCAACGAGAGGAGAGGACAAACACCGACGCCCGACTCATGTAAGCGTAGGGATTTTTGACAAATCCGGGCAACAAAACATCAGCCTCTATCCCCAACTTCGCAACCATTCCTTCTAACTGCTTCCGCAACGGGCCCTCACCCAAAATCAACAGCCTCGCCTCTCGTTGTTTCCGCAACTGTGCGAACGCTTGCAGAAGCAATGAAAAATCTTTTTGCCCTGTTAATCGACCCACTGCCAAAAATACAGGAGGTTGGTTAGGTTCAAACCAAGGATGCTCAATAGGCAATTGTGCATTGAGAAATAACCTCTCATCCACAACTGGGTTATAAATCGCCCGCACTGAACCAGTTCGCAGCTTCAAACCTACTTCCACAGCTCGCGCCATACCCTTTGAAACCGCTACAACAGCGTCAGCTTTTGGATAAAGCCAAGCGCGTAAAAGTCTTGGCAGTTGGCTTTGCGGTCGCCTCCAACTCCTATCAGGGTTAGGCAGTGGCAAGTGTTCTACTAAAACTAAACGTACGGGAACTTTAGCGAATATCCATGCAACTACAGCTACCCAGTTTGTTAGGGTCAAATGACATAACAAAAGATCCGGTTTTTCTTGTTTTAAATATTTAATTAAAGGAGGAACAAGTTTAATCGCACTTTTAGCTTGAAAACCAATTTTTTCACCTAAATCAACAACCCGTACTCCAGTGGGCACCTGATCTAAATAGGGTCGCCCTTCTGCCCAATCCAGAACTAAATCTAGCGAGATACCCCGTTGGGTCATTCCCTTAAGAAGATTGAGAACAACCCGTGTTATCCCTCCTCCACCTTCCGGATTAGCTAAAATAGCTATTCGCACTTGATTTATCTGCTTGGACATGTTCTGGGTTGTAGTTAAGTTTTAGAGCCAGCATATCTATCACCGTCGCGGTCTTAAATCATTGGCGATCGCTTCGGTCTGAGGGTATGACTACACCCCAATAAATAGTTTGCGAGTCATCAGAATTGCTATAACAGGTAATATAACTTTTAATAAAGCAATAAATAGGGATTACCCAACTTGCTGATAGTTTTAACATTGCTTTAAGAGGTCTTCAATGCCAGTTATTACTTGAGAACTATCTTTGGCAAATCTACAGAAAGGAACTGAGTAAGTCCAGGTATTATAAAACGATTCATTTTTATGATAAGAGTTAGGTAAAAAGATATGAGGCAATCCTAATAGCACACAAAGAATATGCCCATGTAAGCGGTTAGTGATAATTAGTTGGTGTTGTTTGAATTGGTAAATTCCGCTATGAATAAAGCTCCAAGAGCGGGAGTGTAACTGTTGGTTGTATAAATTATTAAAGTAATTGTTATAGAAAAAATAATCTTCCCATTTTTGTCGAAACATCCAATCACCAGGAGTTTTAATTCCTCGTTGCCATACTTCTCGAAAGAGATCAGCTAGTGTTTGAGCAGCACGAGATTTGTTAGTCCCTAATACCCACTTAAATGAAGTCCAATCTTCTACAACTAAGCTAGAAAAACTGGGAAAATCTATAGCAAATGAAGAACTAAGTTCTTGGTCTTGACGACAGTGATATAAAATAGATTTTGAAGCTTGTTTATCCGTTGATAAAGCTGAAATTTGGCTTAACTGAAAAGCCATGTCAGGGGCTTTGACAACCTGGCAGTTTTTGAAGTTTTTAGTCGCAATTTCATAACTATAATCATCGCGAACAAACAAAGTTAGATCGGGATGAGAGTTGAATATTTTGGCAGCATTATCTAAATTTGCTGGATTAGCAAAATAAATGCTCTGGGGCAGAATAATTACAGGGCGATCGCGGTAATGAGAAATAATGTATTCGCGGAATGCCTGATACTTAGGCCAAAGGTCGCCTAAATTACCCCCACCATTGAGGAGTATGGGGGCTTTACCAATCTGTTTTTCTAGGATAGCCCCAGAAAAATTATTAATACTGGAAGCATAGCTGATTTTAGCTTTTATCTTCTCAGTTATGTAAAATACAGAGCCTATCCAGATGAGATGATCGCCAATGTTTGTGTAATCAGGATAGTCTAAGAGTGCACAGCGTTCAAAATCCTTCAACCTGCCTAATGATTGATGTAATATTTCAGTAAGATTGTGCATGGTCAATAACTGTTTATGATAGCTAAATGCTAAGTTGAAGGTTTCAGGAATTTATGCCGTGACATATAGTTACACGTTGATTATAATTTACAATAAAGAGTCTAGTTTTTTCTGTTAGTAAATAATAAGAAGCATTAGTTTTATAGTGTGCATTCTAATAAAGTCTTTAAAACATCAGTGAAGTTGATAAATAATTTTAGTTTTCTGTATAAAGAAGATATTACAGATAATCGAATATTAATCTTGCGATCGCTCTTTTTCAAACCTTTGCAAAGCTGAGATACTCCTGATGGTTGACTTCACTGTTGCTATCTGTACCTATAACGGAGAAACGCGCCTACCAGAAGTATTGGAGCGACTACGAGAGTGCTATACCTACACAAGGCGATCGCTAGTCGATTCAGAGTCAATTGATTGGGAAATTATTGTTGTTGATAACAATAGCACTGACAATACTGTTAAGGTTGTTCGAGCTTACCAGACTACTTGGTCATCCGACTGTCCTCTTAAGCTATGTTTTGAGCCTCAACAAGGTCTAGCATTTGCTAGACAACGGGCTATTACGAACGCCAAAGGCAAATTTATTGGTTTCATTGATGACGATAACTTACCCAATCCTGAATGGGTAGCCGCCGCTTATACCTTCGGACAAGCACATCCCCAAGCCGGAGCATTTGGCGGTTTAGTTCTTGCGGACTGTGAAGGCGAAGTTCCCGAAGACTTTGAGAAAGTAGCCTGCTTTTTATCCATTGTCGATCGCGGAGCTAAACCCTTTATCTACGATCGCCGTCAGGGACTGCTTCCTCCGGGGGCGGGATTAGTCGTGCGTCGGCAAGCCTGGTGCGAAACTGTACCGAATCGGCTGTTTCTGGCAGGAAGAGTTGGGAAATTCCAACTAGCAAGCGAAGACTTAGAAGCACTATCCTACATCCAAAATGGAGGCTGGGAAATCTGGTACAACCCCCAGATGTGCATTCACCACAAAATCCCTCCTCGGCGAATGGAGCGAGACTACCTCCTCTCAATCGTGCGGGGTACAGGTTTAGCCCGGCATCAAATTCGGATGGTTCGCCTGAAAGCATGGCAAAGACCGATACTGTTTCCCCTCTATCTCATCAACGACCTGCGGAAATTAATCTCTCTCCTGATTGAGGATGACCGAACGACCAAAGCTGAACTGGCTGTGGCTTGTGACATAGAGTTTTTGCGAAGTAGCTTGCTCAGTCCCTTTTATCTTTGGAGCAAACAGGCCAATTCTAAGAAAAAATAAAGGGAAGTCCGGAGTTGTAGAGGCAAAGGCAGTGCCTTCGCCTTGTACTGAGTGCCTGAGTAAGTATTTTTGTAGCCCTAGGCTTTCAGTCTATGTAAGAGGAGGCGCTAAAGCAAAAAAATAGAGTGAGAAGGATATTCCAACCTCTCACCCTAGCTTCTAGCCATTAACACTCATCTAAAACTTTGTCTTAGCCAGCGTTGCGGCTCTTGCGGCGACGAGCGGTAAACAGTGCGCCAGCTACTAATCCTAGTCCAGCGATCGTTGCAGGCTCAGGAACCGTAGCTCCAACGAGAGCATAGTCGCTGTAGTGGTAGCTTGTGCCTCCTGTTTCTGCGGGAGAGGTGAAGACAACTTTGTCAACCTTGAGATCTCCAAAGGGATTGGCAATGCTGTACCAGCCGCCACCAGTGCTGTTAGAAGGGCTAAGTGCATTGATAGTCTGGAGGATATCACCCCACTTCCATACGGCGGTAGTGTCGCTCAGGACTTTCAGAGTTCCAGTGATTCCACCCGCAGTAATCTGTGCAACTTCATTAACCTTGTCACCGAAGGCAACTGTAGTGTTACCTGCCTTATATAGAAAAGCTAGATCCAGGGACTTGAGTATGGAAGGCCCATTGAGAAGAGATAACGTCAGGGTCTCTCCGTGGTCAATTTCTTGCTGGCTACCTTTACCATCTTTGCTGGAGTGCAAGTAGACTCCTGTACCCTTGACACCGTTGACTTCCTTGGTGGTGAGCTTGCCTCCATCATTAGCTTCTAGTAAAAAGCCATCGGCAGTTTCACAAGAAGAAGGGCCAGTAGAAGCCTGCTCGTTGCCAAGCTTTTCTAGAGGAACGGCAGAGCAGCTACCTAGATCGGAGCCAGAGTTGAAGCTGAAAGCTTGGGCAGGAGTGCTAGACAGAGCGAGCACGCTTCCTGCAACTAAACCGACGTAAGCTGTAATTTTTTGGAGTTTCATGGATTCTCACTCTGTGATGTGGCATCACGTTTGTTTCTGCTCATCATGTTAGTCATGCCCAATCAGTAATAGCAACAAAATAGCTGACTCTTTACTGATTCTTTAAACACCTACTAAGTACTATAAACTTTCAAGTAATTTATCTTTTCAGTACTTGTACCGTTAGGGGGATATTTTGAGGCAGTTTAGCTTAAAAACTAGAGTAGATTTATTGAGGCTATTACTACTAGCTGTAGAAAAAGGACAGTTTGTAAAGGTTTTAGACACTGTTAAAAAGGAAATAGAATTTTTTAAAAAACATAAACTTGGGTAACTTAATGGTGGTAACAAATTTCTTTAGATAAAGTTTATTATCTCCGTGAAACTACTTACGTGGTTTTACGGCTGACACATAGAAAACTCAGGTTTATCAAGGTCTTTGGGGCAATGTATCTACGCATACATAAGCAATTTTTAATTCATCTCTTGGCAAATCGACAGCCAGTTTAGGTTTTTTGCTAATAAAAAAGGTCGGTCTACCGACCGACCCCGACTGGATTAGCTTTCGTTTGAATTAGCTTTCGTTGGTATTGAAGAAAACTACTCAAGCTGACTTCAAGCTAGATTGAGCTTCCTGAGCAACTTGCTCTACCTCATCATGAGAGAGGGATTCTAAGGTGGAGTGAGCTTCTGTTCCTCCTAGTCGCTTGAGGGCTTGTACTACCCGATAGCGGATTTGCCAGTCAGGATTAGTGGCATAGGGTACCAGGAGAGGGACAGCACGGGTATCACCTAATTCTCCTAAGGAGCCAATAGCCGCTGTTTGCACTAGGTTATTTTCTGAGGCAAGGGCTTCTTGGAGTAACTCAAAGGCACATGGATCGCCTAGTTCTCCCAACGCGGCAATAATGCTGAACTGGACAAGCCACTCAGAAGTCTGGTGATAAACCTTTTTTAGGTCTTCAAAGGCTTCGGTAAGCTTGAGTGCCGCCAACGCATCAGCGGCAGCGGCTTGCACGTCAGGTTCCGGGTCGTTGAGGAGGCGATCGCGCAACATGGTTAACGTTGCCTGTAAATCTTGCTGTCCTAGGGTATCTAACTGGCTAATCGCCGCATACCGGACTCGCGTATTGCGATCGCTCAAGGCAGGTTGGATCATCTCAAAGGCAACAGCAGGGTCAAGTTCCCGTAGCTGATTCACGCCGCTGATGCGCTTGCCAAAGTCTTCAGAACTCAGCAGTTCCTTTGCCGATTCAGGAGTAACACTCATTCTCTATATCCCAAAATTTACTCGTACTCAGCCGCCATTGCCCGGACAATATCGCCACGGGTGAGGATACCCACCACCGTTCCTGAGTCATCTAGCACAGGCAGGCGAGAGACGTTTTTTTCATTCATCAAATGAGCCGCTTCTCGCAAGGTTTTATCCGGCTCGACTGTCACAGGCTGATCGCTCATGACTTCCCCAACCGTTTGTCCTAGCGCTTTGTGAACGTCTTTTTCGTAACGGGCAGGATTCCTCAGATAAATCACGCTATCGAGAAACATAATATAAGGTGGGGGGTCAACTCCCGCTTCCTGCCACACCAAGTCTGTTTCAGAGATAATTCCGACTAATTTTCCTGCCTCATCGACTACCGGCAAACCACTGATGCGATGTTCTACTATCAACTGAATCGCCTCCTTTAGAGGCGTCTGTGGTTGTACCGACAAAGGGTCGGGGGTCATGACATCAGCAACAGTTTTGGGCATTCTCGGCTCTTTACTCATCAACTGTATTGTAAGAAATTACCGGGATCATGAGGCATAACTAAATTTATGACGTTGCAACCCACGGATGCCTTCATCACACTAGCAGCCATTGACGCTGAGACGCTGGTGCAATTTTATACCCAACTTTTAGGGCAAGACCCTACCTCTTACATACCGGGCAGTTATGCTGAGTTTAGTCTGCCTAACTTGCGCTTGGCGATTTTTAAGCCAAAAGCCAGCCACCAGAGCGAGTTGGCAAATTCTACCCGAAGCGGAATGAGTTTGTGCGTAGAAGTCAAAGATTTAGAAGTAGCGATCGCTCACTTAGAAGCTCTGGGCTACCCACCCCCCGGTGAAATCATCACCGCCTCCCACGGGAGAGAAATCTATGCCTACGACCCCGCCGGAAATCGTCTGATTTTGCACCAAAGGGTGAGTCCTGAGTCCTGAGTCCTGAGTCCTGAGTCCTGAGTCGGGGAGAAAGGATGAAGTGTTTTCGGTGAAGCCGTTGCCGGAGGCGCTTGGTGAAGGGTGAAGTATGAAGGGTGAAGGGTGAAGTATGAAGTATGAAGAGTGAAGTATGAAATAGGCGATTGGAGTAATGGCTAATCGTCATTGATTTTTCTCTCTCGCTCCCCATCTCCCCTGCACCCCTGCGCCCCTGCTCCCTATTCCCTCATCTCAGGGCAATGTCCACCTGATAACTCAGTTGGGTTTATTTGAGCGTACCTACTTAGCTAAAACGCCATCAAAGATAATGAACTAGATCAGCGAAGGTATATAAGCTATAAATCAGTAACAATACCGCCAAGATTTGCAAGACGCGGGGATGGGGCGAGGGGGTGATCGCTTCCCGTACCCACATTGATATGGCTGCCCCCATTGCGTAGCTGGAACTGAGAACCAGATAGGGCCACTGCTGCGTCACTGCCCAACTTAACAACAACGCCATCGTTAAGGTGGTCATCACCAGTTCGACAAACTCTGGTGGGTTGTACTGAGAAGAAAGAAGTAAACTACGCCACCAAAATTGCCAGTATCTCATTGCTAGTTGGGAGTTATTGGTTGTGTTTGTTGTTAGCGATCGCTTGAGCCAACAACACCCAATCCTAGGGCTGGGTTTGTCTAGTAGAATAGTGCAGCCTTGCCGATCAGCGCTACCCGCTAAGGGTTATCTGGACTCTGCCTACGGGTAGATAACAGCAGATGGTTGTGTTGTTGCAACTGTGCTAGGGCGTCTATGGTTTCAACCTGAGGAAACTGCTGATAGAAGCGACTAACGCTCATAAACGGGTCAGGTGTTTCTAAAATGATCACGCGATCGCTCCATCGATGTAAAGATTTGAGCAATCCGGGCGGGGCAACGGGCGCACAAATCCACACCTCTGCTGGGTTATATGCCTTCAACGCTTTTGCGGCGGCTGCCATTGTCATCCCCGTGGCAATGCCATCATCAACTAAAATTGCCAATGCTCCTTCTGGATTGACATCCGGACGACCAGGGGCGAGTTGTTTTAACTGTGCTTGGGCTTTCTCTTGAGCCTGACGTAACGCCTCATCTCGCACAGGAGAATACTTAGAAGGAAAGAGTCTTGGCTGTGTCCAAAGAACATGACCCTCAGATGTTACAGCCCCAATCGCTAATTCCGGGTTTTCAGGCTTCACGATCTTTTTAGCAACCATCACATCCAAGGGACAGCTCAACTGACGCGCGATCGGGACAGCAACAGGAATACCACCACGCGGCAAAGCATAAACAATCGGTGAGGCAGATACACTACTTGCCTTTAACTCTGTGATGAGATTGACCACGGACTGAGCCAACTGCTTCCCAGCTTCGGTGCGGTCATTAAAGAGTGGGGATGATGACATGATTCCCTCCGGCACTTAGCAACGGGTTTGCCCCCATGATGAACGATCTTTACAGAGACTGTCGGGATCAATAGAGAGAATGTTGCAAATAACACTTAAGGATCAAGGATAAAAATTCCCTTGTTTCTTCTTTACCGTGCCAGGAGAATTAAAATTTAAAGGGCGAGTACCGATCCTTTTTTGGTACTGTAGACCTCTTGCATAAGTCGAATAGACCCCCCTTAATCCCCCCTTAGTAAGGGGGGAGACTTGAAATCTTGCCCCCTCCCCTTAGTAAGGGGAGGGTTGGGGAGGGGTCTAGTATATTTTTGCAAGAGGTCTTGTGGCTTCGATGGATACGAGCTTGTGACATACTCCCCTTTGATGTATTTGTGGCATTGAGCCACACTAGACTTTCTCGCTTTCATCCCACCGCTAAAAACATCACTCCTGAACGTTGCTTACTTTATAGCGGGGGCTTCCCGCGAATACATTTAAATTCATGGCTAACGAAGAACAAATAAGTCTTTTTAATACCGACGCCTTTAGCGAATCTTTACCCCAGGCAGAGCCTAATCTAGAGTTAATTCCCACGGATGTAAAAATTCCCATTCCTCCAGGTACCTATGACAGCCTGACGCCAATTGCCGAGCATTGTAACCGCTGCCATCGTTGCGACTTAGGAGCAACCCGCACCCATGCTGTTGTCGGACGAGGCAACCCGAAAGCACCAATTATGATTATTGGGGAAGGGCCAGGGCAAAATGAAGACGAGACAGGGTTACCCTTTGTGGGGAGGGCTGGGCAACTGCTAGAGAAAATTCTGGCAGCCGTCAAACTCGATACGGAGAAAGATGTCTATATCTCAAACATTGTCAAGTGCCGTCCGCCAGGGAATCGCACGCCAACAACGGAGGAAGCGGCAGCTTGCAAGCCTTATCTATTAGAGCAGATTCGCCTGATAGATCCCAAAATTATGCTGCTAACAGGGGCAACAGCGGTTAAAGGATTGACAGGGGATAAGCGAGGCATCACGAAGATTCGCGGTACTTGGATGGAATGGGAAGGGCGTCTGTGTATGCCGATTCTCCACCCTGCCTACCTGTTACGAAATCCTTCACGAGAGCAGGGAAGCCCAAAATGGTTAATGTGGCAAGACATCCAAGCGGTGCGGGATAAGTTAGACGAAATCAGCGCTTAATGAGGCAATATTGGCGAAAAGCCCCTATTTTTTGCGCTTAAGTCAATAATTCGCCCGCCTAACCGCTTCAGTAATGCTGCCTCATGGCTCACCACCAATAGCCCTAACTTGTGCTGGCGGGTGTATGCCGTTACCGCCTGCCAGATTAATGCTTGGGTATTGGCATCCAGCATTGCCGTCATCTCATCGGCAATCAGGTAGCGGGTAAAGGGATTTAGCGATCGCGCTACCGCTATGCGCTGTAACTCCCCGCCGCTCAGTTCGTGGGGCCATCGTGTCAACCAGTTACTGTGGATACTCAGCGCTTTTAGCAGTTCCTGCTCTGGCGGTTGCCCTTCGTGGAGAATCTTCTCAATCCGCCAGCGAGGGTTAACCGATAGTTCCGGGTTCTGGAAGATGAGTTGCACAGGCGAGTAACCCCGCTTTGGTAAAGGCTGACCGTTAACGGTGACGATTCCCGACCTTGGGGCGATATATCCCGCCAGAATCTTACCCAGCGTCGTCTTGCCAAAGCCACTGGCACCGCTTAAACCGACAATTTCGCCGGGAGCAACTTCTATATTTAAATTCTGGAACAGCCAAGGCTGATTTTTCCCGTAGCGAAACGAAAGATTTTCACCTCTCAACATCAATGCACCTCATCTGCATGAATACAGCGTACCGGAGCGCCCCGCACTTCCCGAAAGGCTGGACGCGCTTCCCTACAAGCGTCTGTCACCCACGGACAGCGCTCAGTAAATAAACAGCCAGGGGGTAAAGCATCCGGGCTGGGTTGAGTGCCGGGAACGGGAATAAAGTCATTTTGAGGAAGCGATCGCCATAATGCCCTAGTGTAAGGATGACGAATTTTTCCCGTGGGAAAATCTTGCGCGTCCGCAATCTCAACCGTTGTCCCTGCATAGAAAACCGCCACCCGATCCGCCACTTGCAGCGCCGCCTCAATATCGTGGGTAATCAATATCACCCCTTTACCCTCATTGGCTAATTCCCGTAAATGATTCAGCGTTTCCCTCACCACCTCTGAGTGCAATCCCGGCGTCGGTTCGTCCGCAATCACCAACTCCGCTTGTCCCACCGCCGCCGTTGAAACCAGCACCCGCCGCGCCATCCCGCCAGAAAGCTGAAACGGGAAAAAGCGTTTAACCACAGAGGCGAGTCCATAGCGGTTAAACGTTTGCTCCACCGCTGGTTTAGCCGCTTGCGTTGAGATGCCGCTCAGTTGTGCCGCACGACCGACTTGCGACCCTACCCGCATCAAAGGGTCAAGATAGCCTACAGATTGGGGAATCAGGGCAATTTCTCGCCCGCGCCAGGTTTGCGATCGCGCTGGGGTTAGTAGCTCCCCCTTGAAATAGATCTGTCCCGCTACTTCTGCATTCTTCGGCAAAATCCCCAGAATCGCATGAGCGAGCAGACTCTTACCCGAACCACTTGCCCCCACAACCGCCATCACCTCTCCCGCCTTAACCTCCAAATCCAGCTCGGTAATCACCGTAAGCCGTCGCTGAGTCAAGCCCTGGTTGTACATTGTGAAGGTGACGCTGAGGTTGTAGACGGAAAGCATGGGTGAAGTATGAAGGGTGAAGTATGAAGTATGAAGGGTGAAGTATGAAGGGTGAAGTATGAAGGGTGAAGTATGAAGTATGAAGTATGAAGGGTGAAGTATGAAGTATGAAGTATGAAGGGTGAAGTATGAAGTATGAAGTATGAAGTATGAAGTATGAAGGGAGTCCTGTGTAGGGGCACGGCAGTACCGTGCCCGTAAAATGATTGGTTATTAGGTCAATAGTGCTTCTCCCCCCATCCCCTCAGCTCCCCTGCACCCCCGCTCCCCTGCTCCCCATCTCCCCTGCTCCCCCGCACCCCATCAATCCTGGCTCGTTTTCGGGTCAAGAAGTGTTCGGAGATTTTCGCCGAGGATGTCGAAGGCTTTGACGGCAATTAGGAGGGCGACACCGGGGAGGACGCCGAGCCACCAGTAGCCTGTGGATAGGTGACGCATGGACTCTGCAAGGATGATGCCGATGGCGGGGGTGTGGGGAGATAAGCCGATGCCGATAAAGGTGAGGGCGGCTTCGTGGAGAATGGCATGGGGGAAGAGGAGGATTAAACCAACTAGTAGCTGGGGGATGACATGAGGGATCATGTGGTGACGGGCTACCCACAAGGGCGAATGTCCGAGTTTGTAGGCAAGCTGGACGTAGTTGGAGCTACTGACTTGCAGAACTTCGGCGCGGATGATGCGTGCCAGACTTGTCCAGTGCGTTAGGGCAACGGCAATAATTACACCTGATGTACCGCCACCGACAGCAAAGGCAATCATAATCAGCAGTACCAGGTGAGGCAGGCTGAAGAAGACATCGATAATCCAGGTAACTACGGCATCTACTTTGCCCCCAACTGTTCCGGAGATTATCCCTAAGACAGTACCAATGACGGCACTAAATCCCGCCGCTAGTAAGCCGATACAGAGGCTCAAGGAAAGCCCGTGCAGGGTGCGGGTGAGCATGTCTCGCCCTAGCCAGTCGGTGCCGAAGGGATGAGCCAAGTTGGGAGGCTGATTGCGATCGCCTAAACTCGGATTTAGCCCTGCATCCCCTAATATCTGGCTGCTGAGGATAACGGCTGCCAAAAACACGACGCACGCCCCAATCGTCCAGAGGGTGCGGTGGCGGCGATTGCCGAATCTCTGGCGTTGTTTTCCCGGTAAGGTTAGGGTGGCGCTTTCTGGAGGCGTCAAGGATTTCATGGCGCAGACCTGCCAATGCGAATGCGGGGGTCAATGAGTTGGTAGGTAATGTCAGCGATCGCGTTTCCTGTATAAACAAAGATGGCGCTAAAGAAGACAATACCAATCAGCAGTGGTACGTCGCTCCGCAAGGCGGCTTGGACTGTGGCTTGCCCCAAACCAGGATAGGCAAAAACTTGTTCGGCGAGTACTGAACCCCCAAACAACTCGCTCAAGGACGCAAACTGTAGGGTAATTGCTGGCAGCATGATATTGCGTAAGCCGTGGTGCCAGACAAACCCGGCTGTAGTTTCCCCCTGCGCTTTGGCAAAGAGGGCGTAATCGCTATTTAAAACCTCAATCAATTTCTGACGAGTGTGTAGGGCAATACTCGCTACACCAATCAGACTCAAGGTGGCGGCGGGTAGAAGTAAATGGTGCAGGCGCTGCCAAATCGTCACATCTTCTAGCAATACACCAGGCGGTGAGGCACAACAAATCGGTGTCACGCGGAAGTTGACAGAGAAGGTAATCAACAGCAACAGCGCGACCCAAAAGGTGGGGCTAGATGCCAGGGTGTAGGCATAGAGGCGAATTGCCCGATCCAGCCATGACCCTTCCCACGCTCCGGCTAAGACCCCCAACAACAGACCAAAAACCCCCGACAGCAACCAAGCCACCGCCAGCATCTGGAGAGAGGTTTGGAAGCGCGTCGCAATGACGGTAGTAACAGGTTGATTAAAAATCATTGAGGTGCCAAGATTCCCCTGGATAAATTGTTGCAGCCAGAGGAAAAAGCGCGTTGTCATGGGTTGATCCAAGCCCCAGCGCTGGGCAATCAGCTCCCGTTGCTCTGCCCCAATCTGCAACATATCCGCACCGATATAAGCATCCACCGGGTTAATCGGTGAAAGGCTTACTAAAACGAAGCTAAAGATGGCAACCGCTACTAGTAAAAGAACTAACCGCAGCAGTTTCTGAAAAATAAATTGGGCGATCGCTTTGGTCATTTATCCGCTGTCCGTGGTCAATGGCGCTTTGGCTAAGGGTTGCAGGCGTGGCATCAACCAATCCTTAATTGCAAACCCATTTCCAATCAGCAATATTGCTAGTAATCGGCCAACCGTGTCCGTGAGGTTCGACCTGAGGATTGCCAATATCCAAGCACTCGCTGACAAAATAGGTGTGGTGAAGGTTCACCAACCATGCCCAAGTAGCATCGCCCTTGGTGGTGAAGCCCGTTTGCCCCTCCCACTGTGCAGCTTGCCAAAAGGCGATCGCTTCTTCTTCAGAAGGCGCACCCATTGCTAGATCTAATGTCTTGTCAATTTCCTGATTGGCGTAGTAGCCCGCGTTATTAAAGTCCCCTTGCGCTGAGGAACTGTGATAGAGGTTGTAAATCTCCGTTTGATCGTGACTTCCCCAGCCGAAGAGGATGACGTTGTTGTGCATCCGGGGTTTGATTTCATCCCAGCTCTTACCTTCGACATTTGCCTGAATGCCAATGTTCTTAATCATTTCGGCAGCAGACAAGGCTAACGCCTGACGGGTACTGTCGTTGGAGGGATAGAGAATAGTAAATTCTGCCTTCAAGCCATTTTTATCAACAATGCGATCGCCATCGCTATCTTTCCAGCCTCCCTCCGTCAGAATTTGCCTTGCCTTCTCCGGTTGGGCATCCTGAATATTCGCATCCGGCTCTTCCCACGCTAACCCTGTCACCGGGCCATAAGCAGAGGAACCATAACCTTCTAGTACCCCTTCAACCAATGCCTTCCGGTCTATGGCGTAGTTAATCGCCTGACGAATCGCCAAATCCGCCGTTACATCATTCCCAATTGGATCGCCCTGAGGGGTCTTTTTCCCCTCCGAAGCAGGAACGTAGGGAAACATCAAGCCGCGATTATCGACACTTTTCACGTCGTACAGCTTCATGCCGTTAATTTTCTGCACCGCTAGGGATTGAGGTACCGCCGCTACCTGCGCTTGCCCAGACTTCGCTGCTGCAAAAGCAGCGTCTTCTTCCGTAAAAAGGAAGACTAAACGCTCAATTTTGGGTTTTTCCCCGTAGTATTCCGGATTAGCTTCAACGATTAATTGCTGTCCTTCATTCCACTGCACAAGCTTATAGGGGCCAGAACCGATAGGATTGCGGGCATAGTTTTCGTTGTGGGCGTGCTTCGGCACAATTCCCAAGGTAATTAGCCGATTGACAAAGGTACTTTGCGGCTCTTTCAAACGCAGTTCGACTTCGTAACTTCCGGTAGCAACGGCTCTGTCTAATACGCTTATGTCCGTCAACCCTGCACTTTCCGCCGCCTTGTTAAAGGTATAGGCAACATCCTCCGCCGTTAGTGGCTTACCATCCGAAAACTTGGCATCCTCGCGGATTTTTACCGTCCAGACTTTTCTGTCTTCGCTAACTTCATAGCGTTCTGCTAAATCATTGACAATTTTGAGGTTCTCGTCGCGCCGGAGTAGCGTGCTTTGAAACAAGGGAGAACCGTAGCGCCCCCAGCCAAGGGTAGGATCGTAGCCTTCCTCTGATTCTCCACCGATAGCTAAGACGATTTGCTCTTTCGAGCCAGAAGACTGGATATTACTAGACTCAGTGGTCTGAGGGTTACTACAAGCGGCTAGCATCTGCACTATTAGCAGAAACCCCAGAGACCAGCGGGGCATCAACACAACTCAAAATCCTTTTATTATCTTTGTTCCAACGTATAAGTAAAGCGATTCTCACTCTCAAAAATCAATCCCCTACAGGGGCATTAACTAGCCTTCAAATGGAAAGAATTGCTTAAGGTTGCAGCCCTAGGGTGTGTTTTTCAACCTGGAGATCCCTCCCAGTTTCCTTAAAAAAGCGCTGCTGGGACACGTCCAGTTCCTCCGAGTCAGGAAGTGTCAAGGAAAGAGGGTATTCAGTCAAAGTCCCCTTGAAACTGAATCTGACGGATAAGGAGCGAAAACAAACCCTAAAAGAGGTAGCGATCGCTAGGGCTGTCCTACAGAAAATATTCTTGCTTTAATCTACAGCACTAGGTCTTCGCGGCAAACGTTTCCCCAGTGGATGAATACTCCCGCCAATCCGATTTTCTAACAATAGGTGAAGATTTGAAGAAATCGCTTTATTAAATATCTTAAGCTTTTCAGGATTTTGTTTGTCCTCCAGGCTAAATTTTGCCTAAAGGTAAACGTACTTTTTTCTATCTGATCTTCTCCTTACTTGAGAGTCGCTTAGTTTAATTTCTGTTGCTTATTCGAGGGATATTGCTAGTCTTGTTGATGTCCATTCCCCAAATTCATATCTATACCCGGCTAGCTATGAATATGAAGAAAATCGTTTGGGTAGTTTAGTCCCAGAAACCATAATTATAGGAACACAAGCAATTCGTTAAAAGCTATAGTGCTTGCTTCATGCCTATATTTTCATTCATTTCATTCATTAAGTAAGCACTACTTGATGACAATAAATTTTTCCTGATTAGGCTAAATTCCACCGCTATGTAGAGACATTGCGATCGCGGAATATCTATAGTGACCAGTTGTAAAGTACCACTGAAAACTATAGAGATGTCAAGCGATAAAGGACTCGGCGAACAAGCACTCAGCAAGGCAGCAGAAGCTGGATTTTCTAGCCAACTCGATGAGGTGGAGGAGTTGGATGTAGATATTCAGACTAATCCCCTTAATGCAATTCAGGGCAAGGTGGATTCAGTCTCGATGAAAGGTAAGAAAATAGTGCAGGGAGACTTGCGCGTTGAAGAAATGGAAATTGACATTGGTAGCATCAACATTGATGCAATGAGTGCTGCCTTTGGCGATATTAAGCTGGAAAATCCGACTGATGCCACTACTCGTATTGTCCTAACGGAACAAGACGTTAGTCGAGCGCTCAACTCGGAACTTGTGCATAATGAGTTGCAAAATCTAAGCGTGCAGGTAGAGGGTAAATCCACAACGGTTGATGTACAACAGGCAGAATTTTCTTTACCAGGTAACGGTAAGATTGGCGTGAAGGCTGAAGTTTTTATGCAAGAGACGGGCGAAACTCATTCAGTTGCCTTTACAGCAGTACCCCATTTAGACCGAAGTCGTGGAACCATATCCTTAGAAGATATCCAGTACAGCGAGGGGAAGGACTTATCACCGGAAGTCACCAAAACCTTACGCGATAAGATTAGTAATTTGTTAGAGTTGCGGGACTTCGCCCTAGAGGGAATGTCACTGCGCCTCACACAGTTGGAGGTGCAAAAGGGTAGAATGACGCTTCAGGCTCAATCTCATGTAGAGAGCCTTCCTTCATCTTGATACATAGGTGCGTCCCAAATTACCTAATCTGAAAATAGGGAACAGGGAATCGGTTGACATTCTCCCCAACCTGAAAGGAGGGAATTCTAGCTTCAACCCCTTTACTCATCAGCTAAACTCTCGCTCAACTAACAGAGGGTAAAAGGATTTTTATTCTTTGTTGTGGTGTTGTGGACGAGACACCAGTGGGGACTAACTTGGTTAATCTCTTCCTGCTACTTTAGATATAGTCATTTTATCTACCTAGAGACAGAGTTTTATTGCTAAACATACCTCTAGGTGGATATTCTTTAGTTCTTGTAGTTTTATGATTAACCCGAAGTAAATATAGACTTTAAGCCGATTATCCGAATGTTGGGTGTTGAGCTTGGACTTTCGGTTGTTCTTGGTTAATCTGAACCCTCATGACTGTTTGCTTAAATGATTCGCCAGATTCCTGCCCCAATGTTGCCACGTTAATCGATCTCCTTCAAAGTAGAGCAAATCAAGAACCCGACAAAACTGCTTATATTTTTTTGGCAGATGGCGAAACCGAAGAAGACAGCCTCACCTATCAAGAATTAGACCAGCGATCGCAAGCCATTGCTGCTCATCTGCAACGCCTTAATGCAACTGGCTCCCGTGCTTTATTACTCTACCCACCGGGATTGGAATTTATTACCGCCTTCTTTGGCTGTCTATATGCCGGAGTGGTAGCTGTTCCCGCCTATCCCCCTCGACTCAACCATTCCTTGTCTCGTCTGCAAGCGATTATCGCAGATGCTCAAGCGACAATTGCCCTTACCACGACCTCTATCCTCTCCAATCTAGAGCGACGATTTACCGAATTCCCGGAGCTAAAGGCACTGCACTGGCTAGCCACTGATAAGGTACAAAGTGATACGGCAGTGGGATGGCAACTGCCACATGCAAACAGCAATACATTAGCGTTTCTTCAATACACATCGGGTTCTACCGGGACACCCAAGGGGGTGATGGTCAGTCATGGCAACGTGTTACATAACCAACGCTTAATCCAACAGGGGTTTCAACATACTAAGCAAACGATTTTTGTGGGTTGGTTGCCTCTTTACCACGACATGGGTCTGATTGGTAATGTGCTTCAGCCCCTTTATCTGGGTATCCCTTGCATTCTCATGTCTCCGGTGGCGTTTTTGCAACGCCCTTTTAACTGGCTGCAAGCTATTTCTCGCTACAAAGCCACTACTAGCGGTGGCCCTAATTTTGCTTATGATTTGTGTGTTCGCAAGATTACACCCGAACAGCGATCGCAACTCGATTTAAGTAGTTGGGAAGTCGCTTTCAATGGTGCTGAACCCGTCCGCGCCGAAACTATTGAGCGATTTACACAAACCTTTGCTCCTTGCGGCTTCCGGCGAGAGGCATTTTATCCCTGCTACGGCATGGCGGAAAATACTCTAATTGTTTCAGGTGGACTGAAATCTGCACCACCTATATTGCAAAATGTCCAGGGAGAAGCGCTAGAGAAAAATCAGGTGATTCTGGCAGAGGTCGAATCGCAAGACGTGCGAACCTTGGTCGGTTGTGGTCAAGCTTTAGGACAACAGAAAATGGCGATGCCAACGGCGGTTCGCGGAGCGACCATCGCAAATCCCGAAACCCTAACTCGCTGTGCCTCCAATCAAGTGGGTGAAATTTGGGTATCCGGTGCTAGCGTGGCGCAGGGGTATTGGCAACGTCCTGTTGAAACCGAATACACCTTTCAGGCATACCTGGCAGATACAGGTGAAGGGCCATATCTGCGTACAGGCGACTTGGGATTTTTGCAGGACGGGGAGTTATTTGTTACAGGTCGCCTCAAAGACTTGATTATTATCCGGGGACGCAATCACTATCCCCAAGATATTGAACTAACTGTAGAACAAAGTCATCCCGCGTTGCGATCGAGTGCGGGAGCAGCGTTTTCTATCGAAGTTGATGACGAAGAACGATTGGTTGTTGTCCAAGAAGTGGAACGAACCTATCTGCGGAAGTTAGATGTTGATGAGGTGGTTGGGGCAATTCGTCAGGCTGTATGGAAGCAGCATGAATTGCAAGTATATGCTGTGCTGCTGCTGAAGACGGCTGGTATTCCCAAAACGTCTAGTGGCAAAATTCAACGTCATGCTTGTCGGCAAGGGTTTTTAGAAGAAAGCTTATCTGTGGTGGGTTCTAGCATCTTAGAAGTTGATCCCCCCCAACCCCCCTTTTTAAGGGGGGAGTCTATCAGTCTTGAACAACCTCTGGTTTCCCCCTTTTTAAGGGGGACGGAAGGGGGATCTAATAGCAGAGAATCTGTCAGTCTTGAACAACGGACGTTGGAATTAGACCTGCGAAATAGCATTGCAAAACTCTTGCAGATTCCTCTTGCTCAACTTAACCTGCAACAGCCAATTAATACGCTGGGGCTTGATTCACTGAAAGCGATTGAAATTAAAAATGACTTAGAAGCCAATTTTGAGGTAGTGCTACCGATGGAGACATTTTTAGAGGATGTCACCATTGCCCAGCTAGCCAACCAGATTTTAACAGAGGGTGCAGGGACTGAGGCAAGTGAACTAGCCGCTTCATCAGCGCAACCCGCAGCACCTTCCCAAAAGCAATCCATGCCAGCTAACGCGACTCAGTCGCCAACACTAACAGCTAAAGAACGAATACAATTTAGCCTGTTTTACTTTTCTAGTAACGAGGCTGAGTTTGCTAACGATAAATATCAACTGTTGATTGACGGGGCAAAGTTTGCCGATGAGCAGGACTTTACTGCCGTTTGGATACCTGAGCGTCATTTTCACGCCTTCGGTGGTATTTATCCCAATCCTTCAGTTTTGGCTTCTGCCTTAGCAATGGTTACAAAGCGGGTACGCCTAAGAGCAGGGAGTGTAGTTTTACCACTGCACCACCCAATCCGAGTCGCTGAGGAATGGTCTGTGGTGGATAACTTATCAGGGGGAAGAGTCGATCTTGCCTTTGCTAGAGGTTGGAATCCCAATGACTTTGTGCTTGCACCAAAGGCTTATAAAAACCGGACAGAAGCTTTATATTCCAACATTCAAACAGTACAAAAGCTTTGGCGGGGTGAATTGATTTCATTGCCTAATGGTGTAGGTGAACAAACGCCAATTAAAATCTATCCTCTACCAAAGCAACCAGAGTTACCAATCTGGATTACTTGTAGTGGGGGTAAAGAGAGATTTATAGAAGCGGGTGCGATGGGGGCTAATATCCTCACAGCCCTGCTTTTCCAACCGATTGAAGAATTAGGTGAAAAAATTGCTATCTACCGGAATGCACGAGCAAAACACGGTTACGCTCCTGATGCAGGTCATGTGACGCTGATGCTGCATACTTTTGTTGGTGAAGATTTAGCTAGGGTTCGTCAGCAGGTGCGACAGCCGTTTACAAACTATCTTAAAACTTCGGTGGATTTGTGGCGGCAAAGTTCTCAAAATCTAGATGAGTTGACTGAAAAAGAGCGAGAAGATTTGCTGGCTTATGCGTTTGAACGCTACTTCCAAACCAGTGCTTTATTTGGCACTCCTGATACTTGTTTGGAAATGGTGAATCGCCTCAAGAAAATTGGCGTGGATGAAATTGCTTGTCTAATTGACTTTGGCGTTGAAGTTGATGCGGTCATGAAATCTCTCGACTCGCTCAAACATCTTAAAGATAATTTAAATGCGGCAACCGATGAAGAGGATCAGTTGCTTAAGCCAGCGGATATTCCTGCCAACATCGACGCGAATCAGGCACAGCAGTTGTTATCTAATTTGGATCAACTCTCAGAGCAGGAAGTTGATGCTTTACTCAGTAAGCTATTAGTAACAGAGGAGGTTAATGGATGAGCGATCGCTTTCAGAATACAAAACTTTCCCCAGAACAAAAGCGGGAATTGCTGGCACAACTGCTTCAGAAAAAAGCGATCGCATCAAATCCCTCTAAATCCATATTTCCTCTTTCTCAGGGTCAGCAAGCGCTATGGTTTTTGTATAATTTGGCACCGCAGAGTTGGGCGTATAATACCTTATTTACGGCTAGAATTCGCTCAGAGGTGGATGTAACCGCCTTGCAACAGGCATTTCAAACGCTAATTTCGCGGCATCCTTCCTTACGCAGCACGTATACAGAACGGGAGCGCCAACCGTTACAGCAGATTCAGGATTCCCCAGACGTACCCTTTGAGCAGATTGATGCTTCTAATTGGAGTTGGGATGAACTCAATTCTCAGGTGAGAAAATCAGCTTATCGTCCGTTTAATCTCGAACAAGAATTACCCCTGCGGGTGTGTTTGTTTACGCGCTCCCCTACAGATCATATTCTGTTACTGGTTATCCACCACATTGCCAGCGATTTCTGGTCGTTGCTCGTGCTAATGGATGAGTTACGAGTGCTATACCCAGCCGAAAAAGCAGGTATTTCAGCATCTCTCCCCCCGCTCACAACATCCTACGCAGATTATGTTCAAAAGCAAGCTGAGATGCTAGCAGGGGCGCGAGGAGAACAGTTTTGGCACTACTGGCAACAACAGTTAGCAGGCGAGTTACCCGTACTGAAGCTACCAAGCGATCGCCCCCGTCCCCCTATCCAAACCTATGAGGGCGCTTCCCATCACTTCAAGCTCAATGAGGAACTAACTCAGCAGCTTAAGAGTATGGCACAGCAGGAGAAAGCCACGCTTTATATGACGTTCTTAGCAGCTTTTCAAGTGCTGCTTTATCGTTATACAGGTCAAGAGGATATATTAGTGGGTTCCCCAACCTTTGGGCGAAATTTTAGCGAATTTTCAGAGGTTGTGGGTTACTTTGTCAATCCAGTAGTTTTGCGCTCAAAAATTGCTGATAATCCCACATTCAAAGAATTTCTCAGTCAAGTGCGATCGACGGTATTAGGTGCGATCGCGCATCAAGATTATCCCTTTGGGTTACTTGTCGATCGCTTACAACCCAACCGCGATCCCAGCCACTCTCCCCTATTCCAAGTTACGTTCGCCTTCCAAAAGCCGCAACGCTGCGAGGAAATTGCTAAACTGCTAACCCTCAGTGACGCTGAGTTTCGCGTTAATTGGGGCGGTTTAGAGCTAGAGCCATTTGACATTCCCCAGCAGGAAGGACAGTTTGATTTATTCTTAGAAATGGTGGAGCTAGATGAATCGCTGTTAGGAGCTTTCAAATACAATACTGATTTATTTGATGCTGCCACGATTGCCCGGATGGAGGAACATTTTAGGACGTTATTAGAAGCAATTATTAATAACCCAGAACAACGCCTCAGTGAATTACCCCTGCTTACCCCAGCAGAACGGGATCAACTCCTGGTGGAGTGGAACAAAACTCAGGTTGATTATCCTCAAAATCAATGTATCCATCAATTATTTGAGGCTCAAGTCGAAAGAACCCCGGATGCTATTGCACTGGTATTTGAAAATCAGGAATTGACCTACCGAGAACTGAATCACCGTGCAAATCAACTGGCACATTACCTGCAAAAATTGGGAGTTGCTCCAGAAACTTTAGTCGGGATTTGTGTTGAGCGATCGGTGGAGATGGTGGTGGGACTATTAGGTATCCTCAAAGCGGGTGGCGCTTATGTGCCGCTAGACCCAAGCTATCCTAAAGAGCGTTTGGGCTTTATTTTAGAAGATGCAGAGATAGCGGTGCTGTTAACGCAACAGTCTTTATCGCAAGCACTTCCAGCACACAATGCCAAGGTCGTTTTTCTAAATTCGGATTGGGAAAAAATTATTGCTCAGGAAAGCCAAGAGAATCCGCGCAGTAGCGTTAGTGCTGATAATCTTGCTTACACCATTTATACCTCTGGTTCGACGGGAAGACCGAAAGGAGTTGCGATCGCACATCGCAATACTGTTTCAGTCATTCATGGCACCCTAGCAGTTGTCACGACCGCCCAAATGAAGGGGATGTTAGCTTCCACCTCGATTTGCTTCGATATTTCAATTTTGGAGCTGTTTGTTCCCCTCAGTTGCGGTTGCACCATTATCCTCATTGAAAACATCCTGCAACTTCCCAGCCTATCTGCATCAGTCGCAGCAAGAATTACTCATATCAACGGTGTTCCCTCGGCGATCGCAGCTATGGTGCAAACCCATACCCTTCCGCCAAGCATTGTCTCAATGACCTTGGGGGGTGAACCTCTACACAACGCCCTTGTACAGCAACTGTATCAGCAAAGCCATCTCCAGCGGATCATTAATATCTACGGACCGACGGAAATCACCATCTACTGTACCTGTAAAGACATTGAGCGGGGTGTTCAAGAACCTGTATCCATTGGTCGCCCCATTGCCAACACCCAAGTCTATGTTTTAGATCAATTTCTCCAACCTGTCCCCATCGGCGTGACAGGTGAATTGTATATCGGTGGTGCTGGCGTAACGCGAGGTTACTTGAATCGACCTGAGTTGACCGCTGAACGCTTTATTCAAAATCCTTTTAGCGCCGATCCTGAGCAACGGTTGTATAAAACTGGAGACTTGGTGCGGTATCGTCCCGATAGCAGCCTAGAGTATTTGGGGCGCAGGGATTATCAAGTTAAGGTGCGGGGCTTCCGCATTGAACTGGGAGAAATTGAAGCGGTACTGTCTCAACATCCCACCGTGCGAGAAGCAGTTGTCACGGTTCAAGCAGATTCCCCCACCGATAAACGCCTCATTGCTTATATCGTTCCCGATCAATGTCCTGACCGATCCAAATTAATCAATGAGTTGCGCCAATTCCTGAAAGAGAAATTGCCAGATTACATGATGCCAGCCGTCTTTGTAATCTTAGACGCAATGCCGCTAACACCTAATGGCAAAGCAAACCGTCGCGCCCTCCCTGCACCCGATTTATCCCATCTCACACCCGCCAACACCTTTGTCGCCCCGCGCACGGCTACAGAAGAAGTTTTAGCCAAAATCTGGGCTGAGGTGTTAGGACTAAAACAAGTCGGCATTCATGACAACTTCTTTGAATTAGGCGGGGATTCCATTCTCAGCCTGCAAATCGTCTCCCGTGCGAATCAAGCAGGGCTACAGCTTTCACCTCAGCAGCTATTTCAGCACCAGACAATTGCCCAATTAGCGACTGTGGCGGGTACTACGCTACAAACTCAAGCAGAACAAGGAATAATCACAGGTTCAGTACCACTAACCCCAATCCAGCAGTGGTTTTTTGAGCAGAATCTGGCAGAACCTCACCACTTCAATCAATTTGTGCTGCTAGAAGTACCACCAGACCTAAAGCCAGAGTTATTGCAGCAAGCTTTGCAACAATTACTACAACATCACGATGCTTTGCGGCTAAGGTTTGAGCATTCAACGGAGGGATGGCAGCAAGTTAATGCGGCTCCCGATGAAACCATTCCTTTTAATGTAGTGGATTTATCCCAACTTGCACCCCAAGAGCAGCAAGCAGCGTTTGAGGCAGCAACGGCTAAAGTGCAAGCCAGCTTGAATCTGTCACAGGGGTCAATTGTTCGAGCCACTCTGTTTAATCTGGGTATCAATTCAGATCCCCCTAAATCCCCCTTAAAAAGGGGGACTTTGAGTGAATTCTCCCCCCTTGTTAAGGGGGTCTGGGGGGGATCTCACGGCGAGAAAACAAACCCTAACCGTTTACTCATCGTCATCCATCACCTAGCAGTGGATGGTATCTCTTGGCGAATTCTGCTGGAGGATTTGCAAACTGCCTACCAACAACTCAGCCAAGGTGAAGCAATAAAACTCGCACCGAAGACAACATCCTTTAAGCAGTGGGCATCTCGATTAGCAGAGTATGGCGAATCAGGAGTCGCTTCTGAGTTAGATTACTGGCTAACTCAATCCCCCAGTGGCTCTACTTCCTTACCTATAGACTATCCAGAGGGTAGAAATGCCAACACTGTTGCTTCCTCTGCTAAAGTATCTGTTTCTCTCAGTGCAGAACAAACCCGCGCCCTGTTGCAGGAAGTCCCTTCTGCCTACCACACTCAAATTAACGATGTTCTACTGACTGCTTTGGTGCAAAGCTTGCGAGAGTGGAGTGGAAAGCAAACCCTGCTCGTTAACTTAGAGGGTCACGGACGTGAAGAATTGTTTGAGGGGGTTGACATATCTCGCACCGACGGACATGAAGAATTGTTTGAGGGGGTTGACATATCTCGCACCGTAGGGTGGTTTACCAGTATCTTCCCCGTTCGCTTGCAGTTACAAGCTTTCAATCCAGGGGAAGCACTCAAATCAATTAAAGAGCAACTGCGTCAAATCCCAAAACGGGGTATAGGTTACGGCATCTTGCGTTATCTGAGTTCAGATGAAACAACACGAGCAAAGCTGGAATCCCTGCCTCAAGCAGAAATTAGTTTTAATTACCTGGGGCAGTTGGATCGAGGACAATCAGAACCCTCCCTCTGGACACTGAGCAACAGTGGCTCAAATCACAGTCCATTAGGAAACCGTCGCTATTTGCTAGAGATAGACGGATTCATCAGTGCGGGCAAGTTGCAATTTGAGTGGACGTACAGCGAGAAGGTGCATCAACGCGCCACAATTGAACGTTTGGCTCAGGGGTTTATTGAGGAATTGCGATCACTTATTACCCACTGTCAGTCACCAGAGACAGAAGGCTACACTCCTTCAGACTTCCCAGCCGCCAGATTGAATTCTAATCAGCTTGATAAATTCATGAAGAAAATCAAACAATCCAGTCGGGGGTAGGGTAGTGGAAAATATCGCAGATATCTATGAGCTTTCGCCCATGCAGCAAGGGCTGCTTTTCCACAGCCTTTATGCACCTGATTCGGGGGTGTATTTCAACCAATTTAGCTGCACGATTGAGGGCAATCTCAATGTTGCAGCATTTCAACAAGCTTGGCAGCAAGTAGTAGAAAGATACCCAATTTTACGGACTGCTTTCTATTGGGAAGAATTAGAGAAGCCGTTGCAAGTCGTCCATCGGCAAGTCGAAATCCCTTGGCAACAGCACGATTGGCGACATTTATCTGCAACCAAGCAGCAAGAGCAGTTAGCGACTTTTCTAAAAGGCGATCGCGAGCAGGGTTTTGAACTGAATCAAGCGCCACTAATGCGCTGTATCCTGATTCAATTTACTGACGATACTTACCAATTTATCTGGAGCCATCATCATCTGCTAATTGATGGTTGGTCGTTGCCGATTATCCTCAAGGAAGTTTTTGCATTTTATGATGCGTTTGACCAAGGAAAAGAGTTATATCTGCCTACGTCACGCCCTTATCGAGACTATATCATTTGGCTGCAACAGCAAGACCTTTCTCAAGCAGAAGCGTTCTGGCGGCAAGAACTGCAAGGCTTTACTGCTCCCACCCCTTTAGCTGTAGGGAAAGCCGCAAATTTATCCAACCACAAACCAACCTACGCCGAACAAGATCTGCAATTATCACAAGCGATCGCAACTGAACTACAATCGGTGGCTCGACAGCATCGCCTAACTTTAAATACCCTGGTACAAGGGGCTTGGGCGTTTCTATTAAGTCGCTACAGTGGTGAAGCGGAAGTTGTATTTGGGGCTACAGTCTCCGGTCGCCCGAATAGCCTACCCAAGGTGGAATCGATGGTGGGGCTATTTATTAATACTCTACCAGTACGAGTGCAAGTACCAGGAGACGCTTCCCTATTGCTTTGGCTGCAACAGTTGATGCAACAGCAGGTAGCGCGGGAACCCTATTCCTATAGTTCTCTCGTGGAAATTCAGGGATGGATTGATGTTAAGCGCGATTTGCCTTTATTTGAGAGCATTTTAGGATTTGAGAATTATCCAGTTGATGCATCTATACAAGAATTAAGCGACAACTTAACTATTAGCAACGTTCACATTGTTGAGCGCACAAACTATCCCCTCTCTGTGATTGTTCTGCCTGGTACAAAATTAGGGGTGCGGATGATCTACGACTGTCATCGCTTTGACGATAGCACCATAAAGCGGATGCTAGGGCATTTCCAGACATTGCTAGAAGCGATCGCCACTAACCCCCACCAACGTCTGTGTGATTTACCCCTACTCACCCCAACAGAACGCCATCAAATGCTTGTAGAGTGGAACAACACCCAAGCAGATTATCCTAAAAATCAGTGTATTCATGAGCTATTTGCCGCTCAAGCTGAAAAAAAACCAGATGCAGTAGCAGTAGTCTTTGAAAACCAACAGCTTACCTACCACGAACTAAATTGCCGTGCCAACCAACTCGCACACTATCTGCAAAAGTTGGGTGTTAAACCAGAGGTTTTGGTTGGTATTTGTAGCGATCGCTCTATTGAGATGGTAGTCGGGATGCTAGGTATTCTCAAAGCGGGTGGAGCGTATCTGCCTTTAGATCCCAGCGACCCCCAAGAGCGTCTAACCTTCATGCTAAACGATGCTCAAGTATCCGTCCTTTTGACCCAGAAGCAGTTGCTAGAAGAATTACCTGAGTTGCAGGCAATACTTAAGCAGAATTCCTCCATTCCAAATCCCCAAGTAATCTGTTTAGATGCAGATTGGGGGGCAATCTCCCAAGAAAGCGAGACAAATCCTGTTAGCCCAGTTACAGTCGAAAATTTAGCCTATGTTATCTACACGTCAGGCTCTACAGGTCAGCCTAAAGGAGTTGCTATTCCTCATAAAGGGCTACTCAACTTAGTATTCTGGCATCAACGTACATTTAAGATTACTCCATCAGACCGAGCCACGCAGTTAGCCAGAATCGCTTTTGATGCGTCAGTCTGGGAACTATACCCTTATCTTGCCGCTGGAGCAAGCGTTTATCTGGTTGAGTCGGAAATTATTCACTCACCCGTTGCTCTACGAGATTGGTTAATATCTCAAGAAATTACGATCGCGTTTGTACCCACACCACTAGCAGAAAGCTTATTTACTCTGGAATGGTCGGATTCAGCGTTGCGAATCATGCTCATTGGAGGGGATAAGCTACATCAATATCCATGGGCTTCTCTGCCCTTTAAGGTCATCAATAACTATGGCCCTACCGAAAATACGGTGGTGACAACATCAGGGCTGATGCTTGCCGACGAACAAGGCAATGGTACACCTGGAATTGGTCGTGCGATCGCCAACACTCAACTTTATGTTTTAGATCAATTTCTCCAACCTGTTCCCATCGGCATTACTGGCGAACTGTACATCGGCGGTGCAAGTTTAGCACGAGGCTATCTCAATCGACCTGAACTGACTGCCGAACGGTTTATCCTAAATCCCTTTAGCAATGATCCTGAGTCTCGTTTGTATAAAACAGGGGACTTGGTGCGGTATCAACCTGACGGCAATCTTGAGTTTTGCGATCGCATCGATTATCAAGTCAAAATTCGCGGCTTCCGCATCGAGTTAGGCGAAATTGAGGCATTACTGAGACAGCATCCCACCGTTCAAGAAGCGATCGTTATTGCCAGAGAAGATGTACCGGGTAACCCATACTTAGCCGCCTACATTGTCCCTAACCCATCCCCATCCTCTGCGAAGGAGTTACGCAACTGGCTTAAGCAGAAGTTGCCAGAGTACATGATGCCTTCAGCCTATGTCATGTTAGAGTCCCTACCTCTAACTTCCAATGGTAAGATAGACCGCCGTGCCTTACCTGCATGCGATCGCGCTAGTCTGGCGAAAGCAGCCACGATTGTTCCCCCCCGTGACGCCTTAGAACGGCAACTGGTGCATATTTGGGAAGAAACATTAGAAATCTCCCCCATCGGAGTACAAGACAACTTCTTTGAACTCGGTGGTCATTCTCTTGTAGCCGTTCGCCTCATGGCTCAAATCCAGGAGCAATTTGAAAAGAATCTCCCGCTGGCAACGCTTTTCCAAGCCGGAACGATTGAACAGATGGCAAGGCTACTTCGTCAGGAAAACGCCGACCTACCCTGGTCTCCCTTAGTGCCAATTCAGTCGAATGGCTCTAAACGACCGTTTTTCTGCGTACCTGGGGCAGGGGGTAACGTCATTTACTTGTATGCTTTAGCCCATCATCTAGGTTCTGACCAACCGTTTTATGGACTGCAAGCATCAGGACTGGATGGAAAATCACAGCCATACACCAGAATTGAAGATATGGCTGCCCAATACATCGAAGCCATACAATCCTTACAGCCAGAAGGCCCCTATCTTCTCGGCGGTCATTCCTACGGGGGACAAGTTGCCTTTGAGATGGCGATTCAGTTAGAAAAGCTAGGGCATAAGGTCGCTCTCTTAGCGATTTTAGATACTCCAGCACCACTTCCTGGCAGTCAGTCAACGGTTGGGATGGATTGGGACAACGCGAGATGGTTGACTCAGATTGCTGGTTTAGTAGAACGCCTGTACGAAACAAATCTGGAGGTATCTTACGAAATCCTCCAATCCTTAGAGCCAGACAAGCAATTTAACTATCTCAAGCAAGGACTGGAACGGGTGAACTTGCTCCCTCCTGAGGCGGGTACAACCCAGGTTCGCGGACTTGTGGAAGTTTACAAGGCAAATCTTCAAGCCCATTATGTGCCACAGGACATTTATCCGGGTCGAATTACTCTTTTCCAATCTAGCGAGGAGCATCCCAAGGATTTTGATAGTCAGGAATCTGCTGAAATCTTGCGGGAGCCACAGTGGGACTGGAGCCAGCTTTCTACTCAACCGATAGAGGTTTATCACATCCCTGGCGACCATATTGCGATGATGGTTGAGCCTCATGTGCGGGTGCTAGCTAACCAATTGCGAGATTGCCTGGAACAAGCACAACTGCTAGTTAGATAACCTAGAGATGCTGCGCCGTTTAGCGATCGCACCCACCTTCACTTAATTTTACAAACCCTCTCTTAATAAATTAAAACCCGCGCTGTTAAGAAGCGTGGACACATACTCCTAATGCCTGAGAGTTGGGGGAGTTGACTCAGGTGTGCTGTAATGGGATCGTGGGAGATTACACACCGCAGCTAACTTCCGGTAGTTGGGTAGAGATGCCACCCTTATCTCGATGCCTAAGAGCGTGCATTAACCGCAACGTTTTTTAGGCTAGCGAGTGAGTGTCATTACTAGTTGCGCGTCCTGAGACTTTATCCTGAAAGACCTTTCATGCAGACCAAAGCTTTTAGTGAGCTTTTCCCCCTGTTCAACACTGCCAATCCAGAGACATTAGACTGGCTGCTATCTGTTGTAGTTGAGCACGAATACCCAGCAGACCGCGCTGTCTTGATGGAAGATGCCTGGGGTAATGCCGTTTACTTTATCGCTTCTGGCTGGGTGAAAGTCCGACGCCTCTATGGAGAGGATGCCGTCACCCTAGCAATTTTGGGTAGAGGAGATTTTTTTGGAGAAATGGCAATTCTCGATGAATCTCCTCGTTCTACAGATGTCGTTGCCCTGTCTGATGTGCAGTTGCTGAGTGTCTCTGCTCAACGATTCATTCAAACCCTCTTCAGAGACCCCCAACTGCACCACCGAATGTTGCAGCTTATGGTCAAGCGGCTGCGCTTTACCAATCTTCGCGTTCAACGACGCCACCAGCCTCCAGCCGTCAAGCTGGCGAATACTCTGATCAGCTTGGCAGAGAATTACGGTCAAGCGACTGAAGACGGAATGGAAATTTTTAACATTCCCTCTAAAGATTTGGCGGATGTCACCGATATCACCGTTGATGACACCAACAAAATTATCGAAAAGCTTGAGAGTAAGGGCTGGCTTAAGATTGACTCGACAAATCAGACACTTTATTTAGTCAATACCAAGCAATTAACTCATTTAGCAGGGCGAGTATAGGATTTAGTTATTAGTTGGCGATCGCTAAATGGTGTTTTGATGCTCTTAGCTGTCCCGATTAATTTCATCCTTCAAACTTTCTCCCTCTCTATTGATAACGGACACATACAGAATGACTGAAGCAATAACGGTTCCCGCCAGTCGCCACAACCGCACCCTACCGACGATTTCCTATGAGGTTGCCATGCCTCAGCCCCAGTCCCATTTGTTTGAGGTGACGTTGCAGGTGGCGTGGCAAGAGTCGTTACTGGACTTGAAGATGCCCGTGTGGACGCCCGGTTCTTATTTGGTGCGGGAGTATGCCAAGCATCTCCAAGATTTTACGGCCGAGACTAGCGATCGCCAACCGTTACCCGCCCGAAAAGTCGGCAAAAATCACTGGCAAGTTGAGACAGGGGAGGCGGCGGAAATAACGGTACGTTACCGCATCTTCGCCAACGAGCTAACGGTGCGAACCAATCACCTCGACAGCACCCACGGCTACTTTAACGGTGCGGCGTTGTTCTGCTTCATTCCTGGCTGGGAAAACGAACCGATTCAGGTGACAATTGTGCCGCCCAAACCGGAGTGGCAAGTCACAACACCTTTGCCACCTGTGCGGGGAAAAGCCAACACCTTCTCGGCGTCCAATTTTGATGCCTTGGTTGATAGTCCCTTTGAGATTGGAACCCAGCGCTTGTATGACTTTGAGGTGAGGGGATTACCGCATCAGTTGGCGATTTGGGGACGGGGAAATGCGAATCCAGAGCAGATTATTGAAGACACTAAAAAAATTATTGAGGTAGAAGCCGACTTATACGGGGAACTACCGTATAAACAATATCTATTTTTATTGCACCTTGCCTCTAGTGGTTTTGGAGGATTAGAACACAAGGATTCTTGTTCGCTGATTTACCCCCGTTTGGGATTTCGGACAACGGAAAAGTACAACCGCTTTATGCAGTTGGTGGCGCACGAGTTTTTCCACCTGTGGAATGTGAAGCGGATTCGTCCCAAGGTGCTGGAGAAGTTCAACTACGAGCAGGAAAGCTATACTACCTCGCTCTGGTTTTGCGAGGGGACGACGAGTTATTACGACTTAGTTATTCCCTATCGGGCAGGAATTTATGATAGCAAGGCGTTCTTAGAAGGCTTGAGTAAAGAAATTAGCCGAGTGCAAGCCATACCGGGACGGAAGGTGCAGCCTTTGAGCGAGTCTAGTTTTGATGCCTGGATCAAGCTGTATCGCCGGGATGCCAATAGCGACAACTCTCAGATTTCCTACTACTTAAAAGGGGAAATGGTGTCATTTTTGCTAGATTTGCTGATTCGGGCGCGATATGGAAATACGCGATCGCTTGATGATGTGATGCGCCAAATGTGGCAGCAGTTCGGTAAGGAGGAAATTGGCTTTACTGAAGAACAGCTACGTCATCTCCTACAATCAGTCGCGGGTGTCGATTTGAGCGATTTTTTCCGTCAGTACGTCGATGGCACGGCAGAATTGCCTTTTAATGAGTATCTAGAACCCTTCAGCTTAAAGGTGGTAGAGGTCGAGGAAGAACCCACCCCCTACCTTGGCGTAACGCTACAGAGTAACAACGGGCGAGATTTAGTCAAGTTTGTAGACAGCAGTTCTCCTGCGGGTGTAGCGGGAATTGATGCTGGCGATGAGTTGCTGGCGATTGATGACTTGCGGGTGACAACAGAACAATTAAGCGATCGCCTCAAAGACTATAACCCTGGCGACACTATCCAAGTCAGCGTTTTCCATCACGACGAACTCCATACCTTCCCCGTTACGTTAGGAACACCTCAGTTTAGTCGCCACCAAATTGTTCCCATCGAAAAGCCCACCGCCGCTCAACAAAAAAACTACATCGGATGGTTGAAATAAACTCTCTCTGCTTCTCTAATTCCTCTAGCTAATTCGTCATCATCATGGATGTTTTTCTGCCCATTGCTTACTTACGTAACCAATTTATCCCCTTTAGCGAAGCCAATGTTTCTATTGCTACCCAGGCATTAAACTACGGAACCGGAGCGCTTGGCGGATTGCGCGGCATCCCCGATCCGCAAGATCCATCACAAATTTTACTATTTAGATTAGAGCGGCACTGTCAACGACTAAGCAACAGCGCTAAGTTCCTGCATTACGACTTATCGGCTATTAAAATTCAGGAATTGATTGTTGATTTTGTCAAAAAAAACAAACCTGAAAAATCCTTTTATATTCGACCATTTGTCTATTCATCAGGTTTAGGTATTGCACCAAGATTGCACAAAGTCGAAAAAGATTTTTTCATTTATGGACTAGAACTTGGGGATTATCTTCCAGCGGAAGGTATTAGTTGCCGCATTAGTTCCTGGTATCGCCAAGAAGAACGCAGCTTACCGCTGAGAGGCAAACTGAGCGCTGCTTACATTACCTCAGCATTAGCCAAAACTGAAGCCGTAGAATCTGGCTTTGACGAAGCAATTTTGATGAATTCTCAAGGGAAAGTCAGCGAAGCTTCTGGGATGAATATATTTATAGTCAGAAACGGTCAACTGATTACTCCCGGATTTGAGCAGGATATTTTAGAAGGAATTACTAGAGATAGTGTCCTAAAAATTGCCCAGGATTTAGGAATCAAAACAATTGAAAGACCTGTTGATAAATCCGAGCTTTTTATTGCAGATGAAGTCTTTTTAAGTGGAACGGCTGCTAAGGTTGTTTCTGTAAAAAGAATTGAAAACTATGAGCTGCCAGAATCTTACCTGATTGCAGAAAAGATCAGAGAAAAGCTGGTAGCCATTACAGAAAACCGCGATCCAAATTATTCTGATTGGGTGTATCCAATTTCTATTAATTAATTTAGGAGACACCTAGCTTTTCTATTTAGCTTATAAAGGAAAACTAGCCATGTCAAACATAAAAAAACAGATCATAAAAATGGAGATGAAATTTCATCTTACATATTTTCTAGTCATGCCTGAATACTTAATACCTAATCCTCAATGAGCGCTGAAATTATTTGTGTTGGGACAGAATTACTACTAGGCGAAATTCTTAATAGCAATGCTCAATTTTTGGCACAAGAGCTAGCAACGCTGGGAATTCCTCACTATTACCAAACAGTGGTGGGAGATAATCCAGAGCGTCTGAAACAAGTATTGAAGATTGCCAGCGATCGCTCTCGTATTCTCATCCTCACAGGTGGTTTAGGGCCAACACCGGATGACTTAACCACAGAGACAATTGCTGATTTTTTTGACACTTCCTTAGTAGAACGCGCCGATCTCCTCGAAGAGATTGCCCAGAAGTTTGCCTCTAGAGGGCGGAAGATGACGCCCAACAATCGCAAACAAGCCTTGATTCCCCAGGGTGCGGAAGTGCTCCCCAACCCTACAGGGACGGCTCCTGGCATCATCTGGCAACCCCGTCCGAATTTGGCTATTCTCACCTTTCCAGGTGTCCCTTTGGAGATGAAGCGGATGTGGGAAGATACCGCCATTCCCTTTCTCAAAGCTCAGGGCTGGGGTCAGGAAATTATTTATAGCCAAGTCTTAAGATTTTGGGGAATCGGGGAGTCGGCTTTAGCGGAAAAAGTATCGTCCTACTTCAATTTATCTAATCCCACCGTTGCTCCCTATGCCGGACAAGGGGAAGTTCGCTTACGAGTATCTGCCAAAGCGTCATCCGAAGCAGTAGCGCGGGAGTTAATTGAGCCTGTAGCCAAACAACTCCAAGAAATTGGCGGACTCTACTATTTTGGGAGTGACACAGATACCCTAGCGTCGGTAGTCGGTCAGTTGCTACGGGGATCAGGGGAAACACTGAGTGTTGCCGAATCCTGCACCGGAGGCGGTCTGGGGCAAACGCTCACGGAGATTTCCGGCAGTTCTGACTATTTTCTGGGAGGGGTGATTTCCTATGACAACGCGGTGAAAACATCGGTTTTAGGAGTCAATCCTCAGGATATAGGCTCCGATGGTGCGGTGAGTGAATCAGTAGCAAAACAAATGGCAACAGGCGTGCGATCGCTTCTCCAAACCACTTGGGGACTAAGCATTACAGGTATTGCTGGCCCTAGCGGAGGTACAGAAACTAAACCCGTTGGGCTAGTTTACATCGGATTAGCTGGGCCGGGGGATGAAGTAGAAGGCGTTCGGTATCAACTTGGAGAAAACCGCAGTCGATCTTCCATCCGTCATGCGAGTACTTGTAACGCCCTCGATTTACTGCGGCGTCGTTTATTGCGCCCCTAGCTCTTACGCATCTGATTTAGTAATGAGGGAATAGAGGGATGGAGTGAACCAATAACCTCGTTCATACTTCATCCTTCACCCTTCACACTTCATACTTCCCTCATCTATCCTGCCTTTGGGTTCTTCGCCTCTACATTTGGGGGAACATTCGCCCCTTCTTGGGTAGGATGACCGCTTATTGGCGGGTGTGTTAATGTTAGGTTAATAATAAGAAATGCAACGGTTTTTCAAACTGGTGTTGAAGTAAAAATCCTGGCTAGGCTGAGATTGATCGTTTTCCGCTTAAACACGGATTTTTTGATCGATTAAGCTGACCTAAGATAAAAAGAAGACACAGCTTGTCTCATAGGAGCCTTCTGTTTGATGGAATACCTCGAAAAAGTTCTGGAGAAACTAAAAGAGTGGGCGCGTAGGCTCATTGAGACCTTACATGGCCCAGAATCCCAACCAGAACCGGAACTCATTCCCATTCCTGTGGATGAACCCCGGCGTCGTCGGTAACAATTGCAGTGCCTTCGGAACCTTTGTGTTGGTTGAATATCCTGGTTCTACATGGGCCTAATTTGAACTTGTTGGGACGCCGAGAACCAGGGATTTACGGTTCGGTCACTCTCACTGAAATTAATCGTCTGTTAGAGGCGGAAGGACAAGGGCTGAAAGCCAAGATTCTTGCCGTTCAGTCTAATCATGAAGGGGTGTTGGTTGATGCCATTCATGAAACCTTAGGGCAGCAACAAGGGCTTTTGATTAATGCTGGTGCCTATACCCATACCAGTGTTGCCTTACGGGATGCGATCGCGGCTGTGAAGATTCCCACAGTGGAAGTTCATCTCAGTAATATTTACCAACGGGAAGTTTTTCGCCATCATTCCTATATTGCGCCTGTCGCCATCGGACAGATTAGCGGTTTTGGAGCTGAAAGCTATCGTCTAGGGTTACAGGCACTAGTTAACCACCTCAGAGAATTGCAACGAGACTAATTTCGTTTATTCTCTGGGCTTTTGGAGTGCGGATTTGGCAGCGACTACTCTCAGAAGGGTGATGTTAAAGGTAGAGCCGACGCTGAGTTGCTGAAAGTCACTCAATTTTAATGCCGTTTCCAAGTCAGAATCACTCCTATCAGAGCTGATAACAATAAAAACCATACTCCAAAGGCAATATTTGTCGCCTTTTTAGCGCGATAGACTTGCCACCATTCGCCAGGTGCTACTTTCTGTAGCAATAAGGTGCCGACGCTTGCCAAATTCAAGCAAGTTAGGTTTGTTAGCACTAGCAGCATTGCACCGCCAGCAATCTCCCATTCTCCTGAACCCAGCAACATACCAAAGGTTACTAATGGGGGCAATAAGGCTACAGATACCATGACCCCCACGATCGCACTTGTCTCGCCGGCAGTCAACGAAATTGCTCCAGCAATTCCCGACGCCAAAGCCAAAACTACATCGGCTAAACTTACCTGCGTTCGGAAGGCAATCTCTGGTAAATCAGGATTGATGGGAAAGAAACGTCCGATCAAGATTGAAAGCGAAAGCGATACAAAAATGCCCACGCTACCAACTTTAACTGTACGTAATGCTAGTGCCATATCCCCTAAGGTGGTCGCTACCGCTAATGCCATATTTGGTTTTAGCAATGGTGCAATTACCATAGCGCCGATGATTACCGCTTCACTGCTCCTCAGTAAGCCAATGGCGGCAATTGTGGTGGAGAGAAATACCATTAAAATTGGCGTCCAAGACAATCTGACACTTTCAGCCACAGCGACATAGAGTTCTTCCCGATTAATGCGTGGGAACGGGGTGTCAGAGTTTTCCCCATTTTGGGCAAAGTCGGGTTCAGATACGGCAGATTCAATCAGTTCCGGGCGTGGTATGGAGGCTTCCACAGGCAGTATCAGCAGGCGAAAACCCTCTACTCCAGAAAATTTTTGTCCTAGACAATCAATCAGAGGTTCAACTTCTTTTGAGTAGACGAGGATTTTTACAAGCAGTTGATGATTCTCTAAATGTTCGTGCCAAATGCCGAGAAATGAGTAATTTTCGAGCAAATCTTCAATGCGATCGCCTGTTTCATCTGGCAAAAAAACTTCAATTAAACGTAAGCTCATTAGGGCTGACTTCTGACTAGGGATGGGTAACTTGTGATTGTCGCTTTTGCCATACTATGGCGAAAGTAAGCGATAGGTTTTGACTGATAGAAGGAACTAATGCAGTATTCTCTATTGAGCCGCTTTCGGGGGGCATTGTTAGGCTGCTTGATTGGAGAAACTTTTGGGGATCGGGTGGGTGGACGGTGGCAAAGTATGCCATCGGGGTTACTTAAGGATGCCTCACCACCTACAGTGGCATCAGGTTGGACTCAGGTGGCAGCAATTGGCATCGACAGTCTGGTGCGTTGTGGGGGACTGAATTTAGAGGATTGGGGAGGGGCGGCGAAAACAACAGTAAAGTCGCTTCTGGCAACTCACAGCCCTAAGGTGGTGAGTCTGAGTGAAGCCGCGATCGCCACGTTACCCGTAGCCCTGTTTTTCCATGAAGATACTGTTAAGCAGCGCGATATGCTTAACCAATCCGCCTCGTTTTGGCAAGGGGAATCCGAGGCGTCCGTAGCAATCCTCACCTTGGGAGAGGCGATCGCTTCTGCTCTGAAAGAACAACTGCATCCCCACACCTTAATTCCTCGCCTCTTAGCTAATGGAGCGATGCCAGATTCACTGGTTGCTCAAGAGCTAGAAGAGGTACAGTTCCTGATTAACAAAGGTGCAGGCTTAGATAGGGCGATCGCGCAGTTTCGTCGTCAGCCTGCGACACCGACAAAAGCGATCGCGCTGGCGTTTTACTGCTTCCTTAGTACTCCCGAAGACTTTCGCCTTAGCGTCACCCGTGCCGTCCGGATCAGCCATCAACAGCAAACAATTGTAGCTCTGACTGGGGCTTTATCAGGTGCTTATAATAGTCTTGCTGGGATTCCTATCGGCTGGCGTCTAGCTTCAACTTATTCAAGTAGCGATATGGGGATGTTGAAACTCGCAGAGCGCCTTTTTGCCGTATGGTCAGGAGTCTATGATGATAGGGCAGCGGAACGTTGCTTTGTGGCGGCAGTAGCAGCACCCTACGTTATTCAGCGCCGTTCGCGACCGCTCTAGAGTTTAACCCGTCAATTGTGTTTTTTTCGTAACTACTTCTAACTACTTAGTTAGGGGGATAGGCATTTTTCCCTCTGGTTTTGTAAGGTAGGAACAAGTGTATTCAAACGCTAGGCTCTATCAATAGAAATCTATAGACTCGATTGCAGTAAGACACCTATACCCAAACTAATTAACTTGGGTACTTCCACCGCTCCTGTCGCCTGAAATGGCAATTTTATGGTATGAAAACGCTTCACTCGTTGACGCAGCAGCTCGATCGTTTGCGGCGGACAACTCAGCCGATTCGCAGCCTATTGTCATTTGGGGAGGTTGAGGCATCAGTGGATACCAATACCTCAGAACTTCAGGCTCAAAAACGGGCAATTTTGTCCCAGCGTCAGCATTCTGCAACACGGCGGTCACAAAGAAGCGATCGCCAACGTTGCCCCTCCTCAATGATGTGGGTAGTTGCAGTTGTTTCCCTCACCAGCGTAGGGGGAAACCGCTTCTACAACCAGCCGGGACTAAATGTCAGTACCATCGCTCCCCAAACAATCCGCGCCCCTCAGGATGCCACAGTTGAGGACACTAAAACCACCGAAGAAAAACGCAAAGCAGCACGGACGGGTTTTGTCCCCGTCTTGATGATCGACCGAACTTATACCGATCAGATCTATCAAAATTTGCAACAATCCCTGGATGAAGCTGACCAAGTGCGGTCAGTAGCGGGTGCGTTTCCCTTTGTTGCTCCGGCTGTTTTGTCAACGTCTAGCCAACAATACTTACGGAGTAGCGAAGATTGGGAGTGGCAGGCGGTGATGAATGCCGTCAAGATTAGCCCAGACAAAGCCTCACCTTCACCAGACTTGTTAGTCCCCAACCAGACAAATTCAGAGACAGAAAGAAAATTAGATCTAGCATTTTTTCAAACGGTGACCGAGCTGAAAACCTACCGAGCGGCAAATTCAGCGATCGCATTTAATGACCTCATCAGCTTAATATCTCAATCCCGTCAGCGTTATGCCCAAGCGGTTAAGCAGCTTAAAGCACCAAGGGCAGAAAAAGCCAATAGCCGTTACGAAGTAACATTGCTGGAGCTATCCGATACAGATTGGGAACAGACACAAGATGGCATTCACCAAGCAGCGACGCGAATGCTTACCCAGGGAATTCCGCGAGGATTGCCCAAGTCAATTCTCAAAGAGGCGGTAAGGCTACAAGTCGGTATGGTGATTCCCACCGGAACCGAATCGCTAGCCACTCAGCTTTTAACCGAGGTTTTGCAACCCAATTTAGTTGAGGATAAGGAACAAACTAAACAACGGGCAGAACAAGCCGCCCAAGCTGTGCCACCACAATTGGTCACAATCAAGCAGGGAGAGGTGATTGTTGAATCGGGAAAAGCAATTAGTCAGGCAGATTTTGTGCTGCTCGATCATTTCGGCTTGAGTCGTCGGCAAACAAACTGGCTGGGTTTAGCCGGGTTTGGCTGTTTTGTGACAGGTGCCGTCGGCGTTTTTGTCTTGGTGGAACGGCGCTTTTCTATGGCACTGCGACGCCGTGACTATATTTTAATTTTGCTTTTGAGCCTGAGCACCCCCCTGATCGCCGCCTTTAATTTTCCTTACAGCAGCCTACCTGCTGTTGGTTTATTAATAGGCAGCTTTTACGGTTCACCTTTGGGGTTGACCGTCGTCGGGCTGCTAACCGTTGTCGCAGGTACAGGTCTAGAAGTTGCCTGGGAGTCTTTGCTCGCAGGTGCGGCTGGGGGGTTACTGGGTGCGTTCATGGCGGGAAAAACGCGATCGCGTGAAGAACTCGCCCTGTTAGGCGGTGCTGTCGGCTTAACCCAAGGTGCCGTTAACCTGATTGTCAACTTAATCCTGAGTTCGGCAGCAGGAATGATCTGGTATGCCGTGCTTCCTGAAGCGGCTATTTATGGATTATCGGGTTTGGCGTGGAGTATCGTGGCGCTGGGCATCTCGCCTTACCTAGAACGTTTCTTTGACTTAGTAACGCCGATTCGTCTGGCGGAGTTGGCAAACCCCAACCGCTCTCTTTTGAAGCGCCTCGCCACCGAAGCCCCTGGCACCTTTCAGCACACCCTCTTTGTCGCCACCCTAGCAGAAGCCGCCGCGCGAGAACTGCACTGCAATGTAGAACTGGTGCGAACAGGAACGCTTTACCACGACATCGGTAAAATGCACGACCCCTTGGGCTTCATTGAAAATCAGATGGGCGGCCCTAATAAGCATAATGAAATTAATGACCCCTGGAAGAGTGCAGAGATTATCAAAAAGCACGTTACTGAAGGACTGGTGATGGCGCGTAAATACCAGTTACCGAAAGCTGTACGGGACTTTATCCCCGAACATCAAGGAACACTACTAATTTCTTACTTCTATTACCAAGCTCAACAGCTAGTAGAAAAAGAAGGCGAAACTCAACCCGTGCGAGAGTCAGATTTTCGCTACGATGGCCCAATTCCCCAATCGCGAGAAACCGCAGTAGTGATGCTGGCAGATGCTTGCGAGGCAGCATTGCGATCGCTCAAAGATGCCACCCCGGAAACCGCCCTCGCCACAATTTTGAAAATCTTCAAAGCCCGCTGGCAAGATAACCAACTCGTAGACTCTGGGCTAACACGGGAAGATTTATCCCATATTGCCGAAGTCTTCGTCCGCGTCTGGCAACAATCCAATCACCAACGCATCCCCTATCCCAAAGCCGCTCTTAATCCTCAGCCGTTGGTTGGGAATTAGGGGTGATGAGGAGCGGGGGCGCAGGGGAGCGGGGGAGCGGGGGCGCAGGGGTGCAGGGGAGCAAGGGAGCAGGGCAGGGGATAACTACACCCACCCTTCATACTTCATACTTCACCCTTCATACTTCATCCTTCATCCTTTCTCCCCGACTCAGGACTCAGGACTCAAAGAACTACCCCTTCACTCCACTCCCTGCTTCTGTGGGGACAATATAACGCTGCATAAAGAGGAAGAAGAGCAGTACTGGGGCGATGGAGATGACTGAACCTGCTGCAATGAGACGCCAATCGAGAGAAAACGTCCCGGCTAACGTCGCTACGCCTAAGGGAAGGGTGTAATATTCCGGGCGATCTAAGACAATTAAGGGCCAAAGGAAGTCACTCCAGGAGCCGATAAAGACAAAGATAGCTAGGGTGACGAGAGCGGGGCGAATGGCAGGTAGCATCACATGCCACCACAAGCCTAGTTCTGAGCAGCCATCCATGCGTGCGGCTTCTTCAAGTTCCTTGGGGACACCTTGAAAGGCTTGTCGGAGGAGGAAAATACCAAAGGCGGAAGCGATCGCTGGAAAAATTACACCCAAATAGCTATTCCTCAAACCCAACTGCACCGTCAAGATGTACAGGGGAATCATCACGATCTGAAAGGGAATCATGATCGTGGTGACGATCAGCGTGAATATTGCGTCACGTCCCTGAAAATTCAACCGTGCTAAGGGGTAGGCGGCTAGAGAACAAAACAGCAAATTTAAGCTAACCGTTAGTACGGCAACAATGGTGCTATTGAACAGATAACGTCCGAAGGGATTCGTTTGCCAAACCCGGACAAAGTTCTGAACAGTGGGTTCTTGGGGGATGAGCTGGGGAGGAAACTGAAAGATGTTTTCTGTGGGCGACTTTAAGGATGTGCTGATTAGCCAAAGTAGAGGAAACAGCATCAAAAAGGCGATCGCTCCCAAAAACCCATACATAGCAATCGTCTTAAGTTTTGCGTTTCGACCCTTTGCTTTGCTTGAAGGCATGGCTTTGAGTGGTTTTTTCGAGGCAAGATTCATCGCTCAAGGGGATAAAAGTTTACATCTGTACAAACAGCCTGCAAGGGCTTGTCCCACCCATCAGTTGGTAATTCTTGGCAATAAGCAAACTCAAAAACAATGCCAATCGTCGGCTTTTTTGCCCATTCTGGAGAACTAAGCATTCGGTCGTAAAATCCGCCACCGTAACCTAAACGGTAGCCACGAGTGTCACAAGCAACAGCGGGAACCAAAATTAAATCTACCTGATCGGGCGTTAAGGTGGGGGAATCCGGATGCGGTTCGCCAATGCCATAAGACCCAAATTGTAGCGGTTCTCCGGGCTGCCAGCGGTGCCAAATGAGGGATTTATTAACGCAGCGAGGGAATCCCCAGCGGTATTTACTCTCGCTAAACAAGGGGCTGAGGTCGGGTTCTTGGCGAAAGCTGTGATAGGCGAGGATTGTTTGCGCTGGGTGGAATAGAGGGGAGGACTGGAGATGATCAATTAGGCGATCGCTCTTTTGCCGCCATTCCTCTCCAGAGAGAGCGCGGCGCTGCTTGAGTAGCGATCGCCGTAATTGGGCTTTGCTTAGTTGATCTTCAATGGCGTTCTGCATTTAGACGCGATAAGGAATCAGCACAAACTTATATTGCTCCGGCGGAAAATCCCGCAAGTTGCGAGTCACGAGCCTCAAATTATGGATCTCGGCTAAGGCGGCTTGGATGGCATCAGGCAGTTTCCACCCCTGTTCCCGACGCAATGCTGCTGCTAAATCAGCGACTTGCACATCAACCACCAAGGTCGGAAATCGATCCAAAAGCCGCGCCGCTAACTTGGCTTCTGGTGGCTCAAAACCCGTCATCACTTCCGCTCTAGTAATAACAGAAATAGCACTATCTGGTTGATTCTCCCTCAGATAGGCAGTCGCCGCCGGGACATTATTGAAGTGGTCAATCAGGATAACGGAATCTAGCAAGAGCCTCATTACCACTCAGAGCGTATTGACTGCTGGTAAGCCAAACCCTCTTCTTTTTTCCACAGTCCCTGAGTTTGTTCAAGCAGAGTATCAAAAGAAGGAGAGTTGCTTTCATCTTCTTGGCGCATCCGTCGAATGGCTTGACGGATTAAAGCTGCCATTGGCTTTTGAGTTTCTTTGGATTTCTGCTCCAGCCAACGCTTATCTTCCGGGTCAAGGCTAATTACGGTGCGGATCATTGAAGTTAGTAATGATATCATTTGTGCAAAATGATATCACTTTTATGTCCAATTCCCTCCGAATTGCCACTTGGAATCTCGCTCGACCCCGTACCAACGGATGGCAAAAAAATCCTGCTATTCTCCAGAAGCTTCGAGACATCAATGCCGATATCTGGGTGCTGACAGAAACCAATCACGCGATCGCACTGAAAAACACTCATCAAGGCGTTCCCTCCCAAGACTATCCCCCAGAAAGTTATTACCGTCCAGGAGAAAACTGCACAACAATTTGGTCTCGCTATCCCGTGAAGCAGCAGATACCAACAGCAGAGCCATTCACGGCTGTTTGTGCAGAAATCGAGTCTCCCCTAGGAAACCTGATAGTTTACGGCACCATTATCACTTGGGCAGCTGATGGAGTTAGGGAGAGAGAAGCCAAGATGTGGCAACGACACTACGAGTCTATCCACTGGCACGGAAAAAATTGGGCAACACTGAGAAATTCAGAGTTGCCCTTTTGTGTGGCGGGTGACTTCAACGAGTGTCTCCACAAACCTTTCCGGTATGGAACCCCAGAAGGACGAGCATTGCTGGAGCAACAATTGCAACGTAGCAACTTAGTTTGCGTGACTGCCAGCGATGAAATCGGCTACAACATTGACCATATTTGCCTGAGTGCAGACTGGTCAAAGCGCGTGAGTCAGGTGAAGCAGTGGCAAGGCTACTACAAAGAGGGAAGTAAACCCGTTAGTGACCACTTTGGTATCTACGTTGATTTGAGCTAAAGCTTAGAACCTATCGGAACTATCAAGACTGATCGCAAAATTCATCATCTAAGCGGCGTGCTGACGATACCATTCAATCGTATTCTTTAGCCCTTGCTTAAACTCCACCTCAGCCGTAAACCCAAACGCCTGCTTTGCCCGTTCTGTATCTAAACAACGACGAGGCTGACCATTAGGTTGATCCGTTTCCCAAACGATTTCGCCCTTAAAGCCCATCAATTCACAAATTAGCTCAACTAAATCGCGAATTGAGATTTCGTAGCCCGTACCTAAGTTGACAGGTTCTGGGTCATTGTAATGAGTTGTACCCATGACAATACCCCGTGCTGCATCGGTAGAGTAGAGAAACTCGCGGGTAGGGCTACCATCTCCCCACACCGGGAGTTCTTTATCTCCTCGTTGCTGCGCTTCATGAATCTTGTGAATCAAGGCAGGGATAACGTGAGAACTACTAGGATCAAAGTTATCTTCTGGCCCGTACAAGTTTACTGGAAGCAGGTAAATACCATCAAAGCCGTACTGTTGGCGATAGGCTTGCAGTTGCACCAATAGCGCTTTTTTAGCCACGCCGTAGGGAGCATTTGTTTCCTCTGGGTAGCCGTTCCAGAGGTCATCTTCTTTGAAGGGAACGGGAGTGAACTTGGGATAAGCACAAATTGTGCCGACACAGGTAAACTTTTCTACCCCTGCTTGGTACGCCGCATGAATGAGCTGCGTTCCCATCATCAAGTTGTCGTAGAACAGTTCTGCTGGTTTTTCGCGATTTAAACCAATACCGCCGACATGAGCCGCCAAGTGAATCACAATGTCTTGTTGATCGACGGCTTGTTTGCACTTTTCCAAGTCACGGAGGTCGTAGTCGCGCGATCGCGGTACAGTAATTTTTTCTGGATCTGCCCCAGCTTTACATAACTGCTCTACGACTTGACGCCCCAGAAAACCAGCACCACCAGTGACGAGAATTCGTTTGTTGCTCAAATCTAAGGTTGACATCTGTTGTTGTCTTTTGAAGGTAAGAGGTACGGGGCAAGAGGTAAGAGGAAGAAGCCAAATAGCCTCTCTTCCCTCTAACCTCTCACCTATTTTTGACGATCAACTACTTAATAGTGACGCATTAGTCAACCATACTGCCGACGCCTTGACGAATGTAGGCATTATCCTTCATTAGTTGTGCGCTCTCACCATTTGGTGCCTCTAACCCTAGCGCTCGCAAGTCTGCTTCTACCATCAGATACACTAATTCTTTAAAGGTAATAGAGGGTTCCCAACCGAGTTTCTGCTTGGCTTTGGTAGGATCGCCAATTAGTAAATCAACTTCAGCCGGACGTAGATAGCGCTCGTCAAATTCTACGTAGTCGTGCCAGTCTAAATTAACGCAACCGAAAGAAATATCTAGAAATTCCTCAATGGAATGAGTTTCGCCTGTTGCCACTACATAATCATCGGGCTGCTCTTGCTGCAACATCAGCCACATCGCCTTAACATAGTCTTTGGCGTAGCCCCAGTCCCGCTTAGAGTCGAGATTTCCTAGGAAAATTTTCTTTTGCTTTCCGGCAACAATACGAGCGATCGCGCGAGTAATTTTGCGCGTGACAAACGTTTCTCCTCGACGCGGGGATTCGTGGTTAAACAAAATTCCATTACAGGCAAACAGCCCGTAAGATTCGCGATAGTTGATCGTTTGCCAATGAGCATAAACCTTGGCGCAAGCATAGGGACTCCGGGGATAAAAAGGGGTTTCCTCCTTTTGGGGGATATCCTGTACCTTGCCAAACATTTCCGAAGAACCCGCTTGATAGAAACGGACTTCGATCCCGGTGCGCTGTTGATAGTCCCGAATTGCTTCCAAAAGTCGCAGCGTTCCCATGCCCACCGCGTCTACAGTGTACTCTGGAGAGTCAAAACTGACGCGAACATGGGATTGAGCACCCAAGTTGTAAATTTCTACCGGCTGGACTTCCTCCAAGATCCGACGTAGCGTTGTGCCATCCGTCAAGTCACCGTAATGGAGAAACAAACGCGCCGTTTCATTGTGAGGATCTACATATACATGGTCAATGCGATCGGTGTTAAAGGTAGAAGTCCGTCGGATAATACCGTGGACTTCATACCCTTTTTCAAGTAACAACTCGCTTAAATAGGAGCCGTCTTGACCTGTAATGCCAGTAATCAGGGCTCGCTTGCGTTGTGACATGCTCTATAATTCCTGTAACAAAATGGGCACTCTCGTGAGTGGTTGTTCGCCTTTGGCACCGACCTCCTAACCCTGAAAAGTCAAAAGGCGGCGAATCATTCCCTAAGCTAACTCAAAATTCGCTGCATGGCTCTAGGCAAAATTCAATATTCCTAAGGTATAGCCGCCTTTAAATTGGCAAGTTAAAGCAAGCTACCCTTTAGGCACGGAGGATTGAGTCGCATTTGCTGGTTGGGTAAGATGAAGGGATAGGGGAAAAAACTTGTCTCCTCTTTGGTTTTGTCCCCTTGTCTTTTTGGCAAACACTACGCTTGACCGCTTAGTGTTAGTAAGCGCCATTATTCCTCGGAATAACGATCACACCGATAGTTTTAATAATCAGCCACAAATCTAGCCAAAAGTTTTGGCAGTTGACATAGTAAACATCAATCTGGATACGGCGGCTGTAGGGAATATCATTGCGCCCAGAGACCTGCCATAAGCCAGTAATGCCGGGGCGAATCGTCAGTACCTTATGCATATAACGCCCGTATCTGGGTAATTCCTCAGGAACAAGGGGGCGAGGGCCCACGATACTCATATCTCCTTTTAAAACATTTAGAAATTGGGGAAATTCATCTAGACTCGTTACCCGGAGGAATTTCCCGATCGCTGTTATTCGCGGATCGTGCTTGAGTTTAAAATTATCCTCAAATTCCTGACGTAACTGGGGCGATTCTTCTATCATCTCCAGCAACACTTCATCGGCCTTATCCACCATTGTGCGGAATTTGATACAGCCGAAGTGCTTGTGATTCTTCCCAACACGCTCCTGAACATAAAAAATCGGGCCTGGTGAACTGATGGCAATCAACAACCCCAGGATGAGATACAGCGGAGCGCAAAGGATGAGAACCGATAAGGAAAACAAAATATCAAAAGTTCGTTTAGCGAAAGCACCGTCTAGACAAAAGAGAACTTTGTTTCTCTGTTTGCTTCTGGCTGCAAGGGGCTGGAAGCCTTTCTTGACATATGCCTGAAATATCTTGACGGAGATCAGTTGGCTCTGGGCAGTCATCTTACTCCTTGATTTCACACCACACAGTCACGATCATAAAGCCACAGGACGCTGGCGATAGCGTCTAGAGTTCCAAAAACTGAGATTGATTGTGAGAAAACCGCAACTGATGATGCTGATAACAGCGTTTTAGGAAACTCACGTAACGATTGCCAAAAACTTCCGGGGCAAAGGATTCGGCATGTAATCGACTCAATTGGGGGCTAAACTGCCGTTCGTGAGCCTCAAAACTTTCAACAGCCTCAATTAAAGATGTTTCCGTCTGGTGGTCAAAAAACAAACCTGTTCCTTTATCGGCATGTTGCCGAATATCACGAATGGTTTCTAATGCACCACCCGCTTTGTAGGCAATGACGGGTGTGCCACAAGCTTGTGCTTCCACTAAACCAATTCCAAAGTCTTCATAAGCCGCGTATACAAAGGCTTTGGCTTTTGCCAAATACTGCTCAACTACATGATCTGGCTGAAAACCTAGCACTTGTACGTTAGGTTGTGCAAGTTTACGAATCAATTTTAATTCCGGTCCGTCGCCAATTACTACAAGAGGGCGTCCTAGCTGATTAAATGCTTTGACAATAAGAGATACTTGCTTATAACTCACTAACCGGGAAACGGTGAGGTAAAAATCTTCTTTTTGGGTTTGTAAAGAAAAACGCTCTACATTCACCGGGGGATAGATCACTTCCGCAGGGCGTCGATAGCAACGCCAGATGCGACGAGCGGTGTGTTGGGAGTTGGCGATAAAGTAGTCTACTCGATTGGCAGAAATTACATCCCACTGACGCAAGCGGTGGAGGAGATCCCGTGTCAGGTAGCTAGGAAGACCGCGTCCTAGGCGGCTAGCGTTGAGGTAGTCGAAGGTTAAGTCCCAGGCGTAGCGCATGGGGCTATGACAATAGCAGATGTGGAGTTGTTGCGGTGTTGTCAGGACTCCCTTGGCAACGGCATGGGCAGAGGAAAGGATGACGTCGTACTCCCGCAGGTCTAGCTGTTCAATGGCTAGAGGTAGAAGCGGCAGATATTTTTGTACACCGTTTCGTGCTAAGGGAAAGTGTTGTAGGAAGGTAGTACCAATGGAGCGTTTGAAGAGGTAGCTTTGAGGATTGGTTGATTCAAAGTCGATTAGGGAATATAAATCGGCATCAACATTTTTGAGAATTTCTCGGACAACTAGTTCAGAACCGCCAGTGGCTTTGGGGGTTAACCACTCGTGGACAAGGGCATGTTTCAAGGATATTTACGCAGAACGCTGCATCACCGTTAAGAGCTTATCTCAAAGGTGATAGATTAGCGATCGCCTTCTCTTGGCTCAGTTTGTCTCAAATACTTGAAGCGCTATACCACCTTAACTTCCAGCGCAGTAAGTATTAATATCGGTAACTAACTGTTTTTCAGGAGTCGTAGCTTGTTGCAAATTGCTTAGGGCTTTTTCAGCAGCGGGACGGTCTTTTTTTTCAAAGGCTGCGATAAAGTTGCGAGTAGCTTTACTGGTATCGCGGTACATATTAATAAAACCTGCTTGATAGTCCTTAAGCTTGGCATCTGTTAGCTCAAGAGATTCCATTTCTTTAGAGGCTTGTTCCATCGAATCTGCTGCCTGGAGCATCGCCTTGGGGTCACTGGTTTGACCGCCATTGGTGACGGATTTTGTTTTTGTAACGGCTTGATTTGCCACCTCAATAATCCTGCTGCACTGAGCAGTTTTGCTCTCACTGCAACCTAAAATTAAAACGCTAAGGGCAGCCGCCGCAGGAAAAATGACGGCATTCCGACGAAGAAAGAACATTAAGACTCTCCTAACGAATATTCGCACTCTCGTTTTAGTAGCACATTTTTTGACGGTTTGTTTGTTGTTCCTCTAGTTCGGGATGCTTCACTGATTAGCGACGTTAGGAGCATCTTGAGGATTGGGGAAGATGTTGATCGCCAGCAAGTATTAGCACCATGAACCAAAGTGCCATTCGCAATTAATGATTATCCCCAGCTTCAATAGCAGCGGTAAAGCGTTGCAATGTTTCTGTAAGTAGAGACAGTTGCTCTAGAGAATGGTTTTGCGTTTCCGCCAGGGTTTGGACGGCATCACTCAACGCAAAGAGCTGATAACCCTGCTGTTGGACTTGATGTCCTTGGTGTTGTACTTGCACGGTTAGAGCATCGACTCGATCAGATAGACGCTCAATCGTCTCAGTTGTCGCAAGTACCGCTTCGCCAATTTGTTCAACAATTGATTCTAAGCGGCTGAGGCGGACTTCAGGGTGAGTTGTCCCCTTTTTGGGAGGGGTTGAGTTATTTGCGGTCTTTCCTGTTTGAGCGGGTCTATTCACCGTAGTCTCTTTCATCCAAACACAAAGTGATTAAACTGCATCACCCGATCTATGACGCTGTTGATGCCACTGCCAAGCATCAGCGATGATTTTCCTGAGGTCTGCGTATTGGGGACGCCAGTTAAGCAGAGTCTTAGCTTTATCACTGCTACCGACGAGAATAGGAGCATCTCCAGCACGGCGATCGCCTTCTACTACTTTAATCTCACAACCCGTCACTACCTTAGCGGTTTCAATGACTTCTCTGACTGAGAAGCCACTGCCGTTACCCAAGTTAAAGATTTCACTTGTCCCCCCTTCCAAAAGATACTCCAGACCTAACACATGAGCATCGGCTAAGTCACTGACATGAATGTAGTCACGGATACAGGTGCCGTCGGGAGTGTCGTAGTCGGTGCCGAGAATGGAAATGGACTCCCGAAGCCCTAAGGCTGCCCACAGAATCAGGGGAATCAAGTGAGTTTCGGGATTGTGGTCTTCACCCAGTAAGCCGTCAGGGTTAGCACCGGAGGCATTAAAGTAACGGAAGACAACGGAGTGCAAGTCGTAGGCATTAGCGAAATCGGCGAGGATACGCTCAACCATCCACTTGCTACTGGCGTAAGGGCTTAAGGGGTTTTGGGGATGCTCTTCTGTCATTGGCACTTGCTGCGGCATTCCGTAGATGGCGCAAGTGGAAGAAAAGACCAACTTCTTAACGTTTGCCGCTACCATGGCTTCGAGGAGCGTTAGCGTGCCAGTGACGTTGTTGCGATAGTATTTGGCGGGTTCTGCAACCGACTCGCCAACGGCAATGTAGGCGGCAAAGTGCATGACTGCCGCAATGTTGTGGGTACTAAAGAGCTTGTCTAGCAGAGGGCGATCGCTTGTGTCCCCAACTACCAGCTCTGCTTTTAAGACATCTTCAACGAGTTCCCGATGTCCATAGACCAAATTGTCTAGAACGACGATGCCGTATCCTGTCTTTTGTAGCGCTAGCACCGCATGAGAACCAATATATCCTGCACCACCCGTTACTAAAATTGTTGGTTTGACTTGCGACACCTGAATGCCTCCCCAGTTTTCGTCCTACCTAACTGTTGAAAGTCGTTACTTATTTTCAGTACAACACAACCTAAAACTCTTTAAGTCTATGCTAGAGACGCTAGATCTAGATCTTTCTCTCGATAAAAGTACCTACCATTCGCAAATTAAGGCGCTGATGCGTCAGTTGCGATCGCTTCAAAAAGCCTGTCGGGATCAAAAGCTGCCGATGGTGGTCGTTCTCGAAGGCTGGGCGGCAGCAGGGAAAGGCTCTTTGGTCAAAAAAATGGTGGGTTACATGGACCCACGCGGCTTTACCGTACATCCAATTTGGCCTCCCAGCGAACAAGAGCAGCAATACCCGTTTTTATGGCGATTTTGGCAAAAATTGCCTGCAAATGGCAGTATCGGCATTTTTTACCATAGCTGGTATACCCATGTCTTAGAAGACCGCCTGTTTGATCGAGTTTCGGCGGTGGAGGTGCCGATGGCGATTCGGCAGATCAACGCCTTTGAGCGGCAATTGGTGGATGATGGGGTAGTGATCGCCAAATTCTGGATTCACCTGGGTCAAAAAGAACTTAAAGATCGGTTAAAAAAATATGCCAAGGATGAATTAGACGCGTGGCGCGTGCGCCCAGAAGATTGGCAGCAAGCCAAACGCTATGACGAGTATGCCGCCTTTGCCGAAGAAATGTTGATTTACACCTCTACAGGTGTTGCTCCCTGGACACTTGTGGAAGGCAACGATAAACGCTGGGCGAGGGTGAAAGTTCTCACCCAACTCGTTGCCACCCTCACCGAGGCTCTGGATCGACATCAGTTGCAGATGCCTGCCCCTGTACTGCCTCCCCAAGAGCAACTCACCCCCACCGAACCCGACGCCTTGGCGCAAGTTGACCTCAGCCTCAGCCTCTCCTCCGATGAATACAAAAAGCAACTCCGTCAAGCTCAGGTCGAACTGCGTAAACTCCAACAGAAAATTTATCAACAGCAGGTGCCAGTGCTGGTGCTATTTGAAGGCTGGGATGCGGCGGGTAAGGGCGGAGCAATTAAACGCTTGACGGATGTTCTTGACCCTCGCAGTTATGTCGTTAACACCTTTGCCGCTCCTACAGACGAAGAAAAGGCTCACCACTATCTCTGGCGCTTCTGGCGACGCCTACCTAATACCGGAACGATTGGGATTTTTGACCGCTCTTGGTATGGACGGGTTTTAGTGGAACGAGTGGAAGGCTTGGCAACGGCGATCGAGTGGCGTCGCGCCTATCGGGAAATCAACGAGTTTGAAGCGCAGTTAACTAATGCTAGTTACGTGCTGGTCAAGTTCTGGTTGCACATTAGCCCAGATGAACAGCTCCAGCGTTTTAAGAGTCGCCAAGATGACCCCTTCAAGCAATACAAACTCACAGACGAAGATTGGCGCAATCGCGAACAATGGGGGTTGTATGAGGTGGCAGTCAATCAAGCGATTCAGCGGACTAATACCCCCACTGCTCCTTGGACGCTTGTTGCGGCTAATGACAAGTATTTTGCCCGTGTGCAAGTAATTCAGACGGTAACAGAGGCAATTAGCAAGCATTTACAAGGATAAAAAATAAACACAATCAGATCTTTTTAGATAAGATGCCTGTGTCCTGCTCTAGCCCTTAGCTCTAGAAATGTATTTACTTCTAACGCGGGTTCTGTTGTGGATAGTAGTTGTTGTCTTTATCTACTATGTGCTGCTGCAGCTCATCCCTAGGCAATATCTGGCGTTCTTGGGTGCTTTATTTTTGTTTGCCATCATCGTTCTGGCATTTCTTAATCCCAACGATACGATGGTGTCAACTTTCTGGGCAATTCTTTCTTTTCCCCTCAAACCTCTAGGAGCAGCCCTAACGCTCTTGTTAATCGGGGCAAGTAAGGTAAAGAACTCGGCTACCCTTTGGGCAGCTTTTTTTATTTTGCTGTTGTCTAGCCTGCCCATCCTCTCTTACTCTCTAGCACAACGCGCAGAACAAGAAGCGATTCAAGTTGAGCAACGACGTCGGGAGATTTGTGAGGGGGTTTGCCCTGAACCACTCCTTCCTACTGCTAGCCGAGCCGCCGCCGCTATTGTGGTCTTAGGACAAGGGACGACAGAAGCTAACCTGCCCTACCAGACGCAAATTCAACTAACAGATACAGGCGATCGCATTCTCTATGCCGCTCAGTTATATCGAGAGCAACTTGCCTTGGGACGACAACCCTTTGTTATTGTCAGTGCTGGCCCTCGACCTGACCTAGAGGGCAATAATACGAGCGAAGCTAGCGATATTGCCAGCATCCTCACCAACCTCGGTGTTCCCCGCAACCAAATTATCCTGGAGCCTAGAGGTGTAGATCTACGTACCAGTGCTGTTGCCGTTGAGAGAATTTTGAGGGAACGGGGACTGCGAAATGAATCAATGATCCTTGTCTCCTCTGGTATCAATACCCGTCGTGCCACCCTCACCTTTTCTAATCTCGGTTTACGAGTCATCCCTAGACCGACGGATTTTTATACCTTTCAGGAAGGTGCAACTCCCAGTCGTCGCCTGGAAGTCGAAAGTTTCCTCCCCAATGTTCAATCACTGGCGATAACGACGCAAGTTGTAGAAGAATTCCTGAGTTCGATTTACTACTTTCTCCGAGGCTGGTCGTCACCAGTGCTTTTGTAGCTCCGTGATCGGATTTTTCTAAATTTGTACTACAGATAGATAGCAATCTTAGATGAATGTCACTGACTTAAGAGAACAAGAGTTGTTCTTGAGAAAAACCCAGCTTGGGGGGCTTCCCCCCAATCCCCTCACTCTTGGGATGAGTGCCTCCCCCAGACCCCCTGCACAAGGTTTGATCGGTTGTGATGAATGTTTTTAAATTGGTGCTATTGAGTCCTAGGTGATTTATTGTCGTGAAGTCGGGGATATGAGGCGATCGCATCTCACCAATAGGATTGCTATAGGAAATATCTATGGCGGTTTCGAGGTGGATAGTGATACTCAGTTTATTTTTACGGGTTCTTGTTTTAGTGCTTCTTGGACTAATTGACCTGTAGCTTTTTCAATTGCCAATTTTGTTGATTCAGGCGAAGTCTTGTTTTCGATATCGTGGGGGCTTTTAAAGGTTGTTTGGGCGTCAATCTGCTGACAGGCAACCATGGTTTTAACGTGCTCTAGTTCGTCATCGCGAACGGCTAGATAAACATCATAAAGATTCTCGATTTTTGGGCGACGCTTTTGTTCAGGATGAGAGGTCTGAAACTCATCAAATAAATAAAGATCCCCATCTTGATAGTAATTAACAGCAACCACTGGCGCGGGTTGGGCTTTTAATTCATCTTCATGCTCCTTGAGAAACGTGTCATAAGTGTGATAGGCATGTTCTTCTATTTTCTGCATGAAGTGGTAAGCCGAGCGGGGCGAAATCATATATACAAAAACTAAAATCCAGTAATATATAAAGGCACCACTATGAGCTACAAAACGATCGATCCAGTATTTATTGCCTCCTAGTTCTTCGACGATCAGTAGGTGGTGTAACTCATTCCAGGATTCGGCGAAGTGTATCTTTAACCAATCAGATTTACGCCACCAGCCCATGCTTTCGTAGAGATGAAGTACGGAAGTGTAGGCGAAGTAAGGAACCCGTGCGACTGTTTCTAGAACATAAAATCGCGGATAAGTGCGATCGCGATAAAAGAAATTCAAAATAAACTCTAAAGTATTGACGAGAAAATTAATCATGTTTAGGCTTACTTTTAGTTTTACGGCTAATTTGTGACTTTATTACTTATCTTACTGAATCTAAACTTAGTAACTCTATCTAAAGGATGATTAAATATGGATGATTTTCTGAGACTTCGCTAAAGAAGTTTCTAAATCGGGTAGCTCTCATCGAAACAGGCAAGGTTGTTAAAAATTTGGTAACGTTTGAAGCCGGGGAGTGGATAGCCTGAAAAAGCAGCGTCATTAGGTGAGGTTGCCGGAGCGATCGCCTGACTGCCCAAAAATTCAGTGCCAGTCATCATCTAAAATCAAAAATTGTTAAATTGATTTTATGGCTAACTCGCGGCTGCAAAAATTAGGTGAATACCTGCGTCCTCACTGGAAACAGGCACTACTCGGTATTACGGCTCTATTTGTCGTCAATGCTTTGGGCGTCTACATCCCACTACTGATCAAAGACGCCATTGACGAACTACGTACAGCACTCAGCTTTGCTCAAATCTGGCGCTATATCATCCTGATTCTTGTTCTATCAAGTGTGATGTTGCTGATTCGGATGGCGTCACGGATTCAGCTATTTGGGGTGGGGCGTCAGGTAGAATTTGACTTGAAGCAAAAGATTTTTCAGCACCTGCTGACGTTAGAACCTGCTTATTTTTCTACCAGCAGTACGCCTGGAGATTTAATCAATCGAGCGACAAGTGATGTTGATAATATCCGCCGTCTTGTAGGGTTTGCGGTATTGAGTTTGGCAAATACGATCTTTGCTTATGGTTGGACTCTACCCTTCATGATGTCGCTCAGCCTGCGGCTAACGCTATTTGCGATCGCTGTTTATCCGTTCATGTTGATCGGCGTGCAACTCTTTAGTCAGAGACTGCGGAATGAACAGCAAGTTGTTCAGGAAGAACTCTCAAATGTGAGCGAACTGATTCAGGAAGATATGAGCGGTATCTCCCTGATCAAAATTTATGCTCAGGAAGAAAATGAACGCCGCGCTTTTCGTCGCCTGAACGAGCAACTTTTGTCTGCTAACCTCGATCTGGCAAAAACGCGGAATACATTATTTCCCATCATCGAAGCCCTAGCGTTTGTCAGTTTACTCGTGCTGCTGTGGCTAGGCCCAACAGAGATCGCCCAGGGAGAAATTAGTGTCGGTGGCTTTGTAGCACTGATTCTTTACTCTGAGCGTTTGGTTTTCCCCACCGCCATACTAGGCTTTACAATTACTGCCTATCAGCGGGGTGAAGTTAGTATTGACCGCGTCGAAGCAATTCTCAAGGTAAAGCCAAAGATTAAAGATGCCGTTGATGCTATTGAACTACCGAAACCTGTCGAAGGTCACATCAGGGCAAAAAATCTCAGCTATACCTTTCCCGGAGCAGAAATCCCTGCCCTAAAAGACGTTAGCTTTACTATTCATCCAGGGGAAACTGTTGCCATTGTCGGGGCTATTAGTTCTGGGAAATCAACCCTCGCTAATGCGTTACCACGCTTGTTGGATATTGCGACTGGAACAGTTTTTCTGGATGGAGAGGATATTACGAAGATACGCTTGCAAGACTTACGAGGAGCGATCGCCTATGTCCCTCAAGATAGCTTCCTCTTTAGTACTTCGCTGATGAACAACATCCGCTATGGTAGCCCTCTGAGCGATCGCTCAGAAGTTGAATATGCCGCCAAGCAAGCGCAAATTCACCCGGAAATTCTCAACTTCCCCCATCAGTACGACACCATTGTCGGGGAACGGGGAATTACCCTGTCTGGCGGTCAACGGCAACGCACAGCCCTCGCCAGAGCGCTGCTGATGGACGCCCCGATTCTGATTCTGGATGATGCCTTGTCTAGCGTTGATAATCAAACCGCAACGCAAATTCTTAACAACCTGTCTGAGGGTAAGCAACGCCGCACGGTGATTTTTATCTCTCACCAACTTTCGGCGGCTGCCACGGCTGACCGCATCTTAGTCATGGATGCTGGCACAATTGTTCAAATAGGCACCCACGCGGAACTCCTGACAAAGCAAGGTTTATACCGCTCCCTCTGGAGTCAGCATCAGTTAGAGGAAGTGTTGCGTTAGGGCGAATGGGGATGAGGTACCCCCAAAATCAGCCTTTAGACAGATTTACAAGTGTGGTGAGCTGAAAATATGACCTTATTGCTGATTAGATTGTTTTGCCTCCACCTTTTGGTAGAAGCTTCATCGTCGCAGACATGACTATGCTGACAATGAAGACTTGTAATATTTCTTAATAGGAGAATATGATATGCAAAAATTTTCTAAATCAGTCAAAAAGTTTGCTGTGCTTGCAGGAGTAGCTGGTGCAATTGTCGCATTACCAGCGATCGCTCAGAACATGCCAACGGTGGGAACTCAATCCCCGCTTCAGGCACAAGCTGAGCCGATGACTCCCTCAGGCTCTGAGTCTGCAATGATGGAAAATAGCATTGTAGCGATCGCTGACTCTAGCAATTCTTTTGATGTCTTATCCGGTTTATTGAAACTCACGGGTTTAGACGACGTTTTGGAAAATGGCACTTATACCGTTTTTGCACCAACTGATGCAGCGTTTGGGGCACTGCAAAGAGAAACCTTCCAAGCCTTACTCCAGCCAGAAAATCGGGAACTTCTCACTGAGATTCTGAAATATCACGTCATGTCTGGAGAGATGGTTTCCAGCGAACTTCAGTCAATGACAGCAGAAACTGTTGAAGGTAGCTCTGTCGATGTTCAGGTTGGCTCCTCTGGCGTCATGATTGGCAATGCGATGGTTACTCAAGCCGACATCCAAGGCAACAACGGTGTCATTCATGTCATTAACCAAGTCCTAGTGCCTGAGGAAATCGCTACTGCCCTCACTTCTACCCTAGGTGCTAATGCCCTCACTCCCCGCACCTTGTCTGACTTAGTAAGTTCCAGTAGTTCTAGAACCATGGGTACTACCTCAATGGGTAATACCTCAATGGGTATGAGTAGTGAATCAGCAATGGGTTCTGGCTCCACCATGAGAGGCGATCGCTCCACTATGGGTAATGCCTCAATGGGTAATACCTCAATGGGTATGAGTAATGAATCAGCCATGGGTTCTGGCTCCACCATGACAGGCGATCGCTCCACTATGGGTAATACCTCAATGGAGATGGGCACAGAATCGACAATGGAAGCTCGCTCCACCACCGCAAGCGACAGCGTCATTGGTGTTGCCGCGTCTAATGATTCCTTTAAAATCTTAACGGCAGCTCTGAGAGCATCAGGTTTAGATCAAGTCTTAGCGGCTGAAGGGCCTTACACTATCTTTGCCCCCACAGATGCAGCCTTTGCTGCTCTGCCTGCGGGTACAATTGAGCAACTGTTAAGACCAGAAAACCGCGATCTACTCGTCCAAGTTCTCTCTTACCACGTAGTTCCTGGTGAAATGAGTTCCACAATGCTGGAATCTGGAGCAACTGAAACCGTGCAAGGTAGCCCTGTAGAAGTGGTAGTCAGCGACACTGGCGTCATGGTAAATAATGCCCGTGTTGTTCAAGCCGATATTGAAGCCAGCAATGGTGTTATTCATGCCATTGACCAAGTCATCCTACCCCCCGACGCCTAACACAGCGATTTAAACAGAGAGAGAGACGATTAAGAAAGGAAGTCTTTTTCTTTAGGTAATTGAATTCCATAAATAGGGGTGCGCTATAGCGTGCCCCTCTTTTTATGAATGCCTAAGTTGGCGAGGCTGTTGAGGATAACGCCAGTTTAGTAAATGTGATACAGTACCCATGCATCGGTTCTGGTAGGGAGCAGCTACCAGAGATAACGGGGAAAGTTCGGTGAAAATCCGGCACTGTACCGCAACTGTAATGAGATGTTCTCTCAGTCAGAATGCCCGCCGATGAAGAAAGTCGATATTAAAAACATCTGCGAGGTACGGATGAGGACTGATTGGAAATTACAAAAATTAATTAGTGGTTATAGCCGTCGCTGTCTGTAGGAAGCAGTCAATCGCTGAGAATTAACGTCATACCAGCGCGGATTGAGCAGTTAACTCGACGAATTAGGTAAGAGGCTCATCAATCATCTAGTATCCTAGGCTACGAGTTGCTGGTTTTAGGAATACGGTACTGAACAAAATTTAGCTGAAAGGCTGATTGAGGTTTGATTACAGGTGAGAGTAGGTAGCGATCGCGACCGCAGCTCAGTCCCTCAACTGTGCATTTCTACATCGATATGTTTTGGAGATTGGGGAACAATCTTCAGGATCAAGCAAATCAACAACTTCGTATCTTTCCCACTATCAATTGCCAGTCCCCGAAACCAGTTTGTCAAATCTATTGTTGTGAATACAGAGGTGTTCCATGTCCCATGTCAAATCTGCAAAACTCGTACATTCTGTTTCTGCTCACCCTGGGCGATCGCCTTTTCTCAAGCATAGACAGGGACTTGGCTTGGGTATAGTCATTCTTGTAATTGCTGGGTTGTTGTGTGCGGCTCCAGAGGCGATCGCTCACCATCCCACAGGAGGACAGGTACCCGCCAACTTCATCACTGGCTTCCTATCAGGATTGGGACACCCGGTTGTAGGTCTGGATCATTTAGCGTTTGTCATTGCTAGCGGATTAGTCGCCATTGGACTGACGCAGGGACTATTGATTCCCACCGGGTTCATCGTGGCAACCCTCGCAGGAACGGGGATTCATCTGCTCAGTATTGACTTACCAAGCCCTGAAATTGTAATTTCCTTTTCTGTCGTCGCCTTCGGAGCTATTCTGGCAATCCCAACTAAACCCAACGGGTTAGTACTCACCGTGATAGCTGCCATTGCAGGCTTATTTCATGGTTTCGCCTATGGTGAGTCCATTATCGGTGCAGAAATGTCACCGCTGATTGCTTATCTGTTAGGTTTCTTCATCATGCAGTACGGTATTGCCCTCTTCGCTTTCGTAGGCGGCAAATGGGCGCTACAGAACTTTAGCGGCAAACCCTTTTCCCCAACCCAACTTGCAGGTTTGGCAATTAGCGCCATTGGCGTTGTTTTCCTAACTTCCGCCGTCATCAGCTAATAGCGACTGATAAATTCTGGAAACGGCTGTACCCAAATCCCTCTGAGGGTTTTGATTGGGTCATTTATGGGTAAAGCATGGTGCCGTTGACGAGGAGGGAGAAGAATTATTCTGACTTCTCCCCGATGATGGGGAGCGATCGCTTCATATCCCGCCGCGTCACTTGCGAGAAAATAAAGGTGTCGTTTCCTGCTGACTCAGTATGCTCCCGGTCACCACTAAGCGCTTTACAGTAACCGAGTATCATCGCCTGATTGAGCTAGGTTTCTTTGCTGAGGGCGATCGCGTGCAGCTGATTCGGGGAGAACTCGTGCAAATGGCGGCTAAAGGTACGCTGCATTCGGTTGGCAATACTAAGCTAATCCGGGAGTTGGATCGGTTAGTCGTCAATTGTGCTGTGGTACGGGGACAGGAGCCGATCGTTTTATCTGCCGACAGCGAGCCAGAACCCGATGCGGCGATCGCCCAAGGACAGCCAGATGATTACTTATCCCATCATCCTTATCCCCAGGATATTCTGCTGGTCGTTGAAGTTTCAGACTCCACCTTGGAGTATGACCGAACTGTCAAGCTATCTTTGTATGCAGAAAACCAAATTCAGGATTATTGGATGATGAATTTGGTTGCTAATCAACTGGAGCGCTACAGTCAGCCCTATCAAGATACTCAAGGGAAATTTGGCTATCGGATCAGGCAGATTGCCTTGCCAAATGAAACGGTTACACTTCCTGGCTTTCCTGACTTATCTCTCGATTTAAAGCGCGTATTTCCAGGAGCGTAAAAGCGATCGCTTATTGAATTAATCGGCGAATCTTTCCATAAGCAATATAAGAACCCCCATTCTTAGCTTCTTCCACTTCGTCCACAACATAGAGGATGTTTTCTTCTCGAATGTCGCGGGGAAAGCGCATGTTGTAGTTAGGATCGTAGCCATCTGAAACAACTCTCGCCCTCAGCTTCTTGCCTTCTTTAACACACTGAACGAGAACACCATCCCCCACCGTATCGACTGTTTCTAAATCGGCAGCAGACGTAGGTGCATTGAGCTTTTGTCGTTTTGAGCTTTTGGTAGAAGATGTATTCGCCGCGCGTTCCTCTCCTGGCTTTACTAAGCGGCGGATTGTACCGGAGGCGCGATAAAAGCTACTGTCAGCCGATAGCTTGATTTCATCAACGACATAAGTAACGCCCTCCTGGCGAAGGTTCCGGGGGAATTGCACATTGAAGTCGGGGTTATAGCCGTCAGAAATTACGCGAACTCGCAACTTACCTCCTTCACGGAAGCACTGTACCAGAATGCCTGTATCCGCGTGGGAAACCGCTTCTAAGCTGCTAGCTGAACCCGCCGCAACGCCTCGCAGTTTTAAATCGCCGCGATCGCGTTTTAGTGCCTGGTAAGACTGGTCGCGCATCTCCTTCCGCATACTACTATCAAACTGTTTGCTTTCTAGACGTTGGGCGTAGTGATCCAACTGCTCTATCTCTTCGGCAACTTCAAAAGACTCGTGCAATGCCTGCTGGAGAGCCTCAAGGGTTTGGCGAAGTTTTTGGGAGGCGGCGGTGTAATCTCCTTTGTCAGCCAGGGCGATCGCTTCTTCTTTGACTTTCGCAATCCTTAACTGGCTTGCCTGTTCGACGACAACGGCATCTGGCTGACTACTATTGGCGGCTTCCTCGGACGCAATGGTAATCACAATCGGGATTGCGTCGGTGAACTGTTGGATGCTGCCATCTACAACCGTCTGATATTTGTAGGAGACGGTAGCAATGTTGGTAACGCCAAGGTTAGTTAGCGATGGGAGGGAGAGTTCTACTACTAACTTTTTCGGCTCAACCTCATAAACGTCACCCAAGAAGATTTCTGGGTTGTTGCCAAGTGCCGTAGTGCGATAATTGTTGAGAATCTTGGCAATCTCTACAGATTCCTCTAGTTGCATCGTCACGGTAAGATTTTGGGCAACAACAGAGGTGAGGCTTTCTAGTTCGATGCGGAAGACATCAGAGGCATCATCAGGAGATTGGATGAAATAGAAGTTTCCCTCTGCCGCATTTGCCATGCCGATGAGCAAATCTTCGTTAAAGTAGCTGCCAAACCCTAAAGTTGTCGTAATGATTCCAGCTTCGGCTTTTTTCCTAGCGGTGTTGATGAGTATCTGGGAATCGGTAATGCCGACATTTGCCTGTCCGTCGGTTAATAGGAGAACGCGGTTGATTCGTTCAGTGGACTGTTGGGTTGCAACGCGATCGCATCCCATCAGCCAGCCACCGCTCAAGTTCGTACATCCGCCGGCTTTGATTTTGCCAATCACCTGACGAATGGCGGATTTATCCTGGACAAGCTGGTGCTGAAAAACCACTTCAGCGGTATCGTCATAAGTAACAATCGACAGATAATCTTCTGGTGTCAGATGCTCAACCAGCCTTTGGGCGGCGGCGATCGCTTGTTTGAGGGGTGCCCCAGCCATAGAGCCGGAGCGATCGATTACTAAGCTCAGATTGAGGGGACGCCGGGGAGCCTGGTTGCGGATTTCTGCTTCCCCCTGGAAACTAATTAGCAGATCTACGGTAGAGGGGTGATGGGCAGCAATGAGCGAGTGACTCAGGGAATAAGTTGCTTTCATATGCCTCTTCTTTACTAAATGCTTCGTGCAGATATCTGCCCGCAGGCTGAAGTTCTGGCTCAATTTTGTGCCAATCTACTCGATGTTTGACGCCAACCGCCGCAAATGTAACGAAGCTGTAGCGAGGAGTGACGTTATACCAGTCGCCCCATAGGTTAGGGCATTCCGGATTCTCTAAAAGCAAGTGCTGGTTGAATCTTCAACTCACCGACTCAGGACTTTGCTGTAGGATGCAGGCGAGGATTTATAGCGCTTTTTTCTGCCACGAAGCACCGCCAGAGCGATGTTTAATTAATCCTCAATTACTACCTGCTGTTCTCCCCACAAAGCATTGAGGCTTTGCATAACTAAGGGAACAGCCGTAATCAGAATCACGCCGGAGACTAATAAGCTAATAACGCCGTCCGCCCACATCCATTTCAGTGCCCAAATAGCGATCGCCGCCATCACAACGCCCACAGAACTAACAGCATCGGCAAAAACGTGCAGGAATGCGCCTTTGAGGTTGAGGTCGTGGTGGCTATCTTTGTGCAGGAGAAAAACATTAAAACTGTTGACTCCCAACCCAACACTCGCGGTGACTAGCATTGGCAAGCTGAGAATTTCGTCGGGGGGAGATTGCAGGCGCACCACGGCTTCCCAACCAATCCACAAGGCGATCGCTACAATTGAGATGCCGTTGATTAGAGCCGCTAATACTTCCAAACGGCGATCGCCTCTCAACAGGGGTTGGCGCGTCATCCATGTTGCTAACAGTGCTAACCCTAAACCAAAGCAATCTGAAAACAAATGACCGCTATCTGCCATCAGCGCCAAGCTGTGACTAAATCGACCAGCCATTAACTCCACCAGAGAAAAGCCAGCAATTAACGTCAGAGCGATGGTTAGTACTCTAGTTTTGTTGGAACCAACAGAGTCTTTATTCAGTGCGGCGTGATGGTTGCAGTGAGCGTGATGATCGTGCATTAGTAATGATTACGGTATTTTTGTTAGTTGTCCGGTTTTCTCTCAAAGCTCGTGCAATTTAGCATAAATCTACATTTTTCAGTGGTGGACAGTGCCTCACCTACAACTAACTGCATCTCAGGCGTTCCCCTAAGCACTTGATGTCAACGTTGCCCCTAGAAGTTCCCGGTGGCACTCACATCAGCCGGAGAACCGCGTCGATAGTACCCATGAAGGATTCCCAGGAGAGATTAATATTCAGATGCCTGACTTGTTACCTCTAATTACAAGCGATCGCCTTTATCTGCGGCTTGCCTTACCCGATGATGTTGCCGCTATCATCAACTACTACAGTGAAAATAAGACCTATCTCACCCCCTTTCATCCCCGTTGGTTTGACAGCTTCTTTACTGAAACATTTTGGCAAAAGCAAGTCAATCAAAACATTAAAGAATTCAGAAAAGATCGAGCTTTAAAGTTGTTTATTTTTCCACGATTAAATCCCGAAACTATTATTGGCAATGTTGATTTTGTTCGAGGATCAGCACAATTTTGCTTTTTAGGGTACAACTTAGCGGAAGTAGAACAAGGCAAAGGTTATATGACCGAAGCTCTACAATCTACAATTCCTTATATCTTTCAAAACTTAAATTTGCACCGAGTGATGGCAAACTATATGCCCCACAATCAGCGTAGTGGCAAGCTGCTAAAACGATTAGGATTCATTGAAGAAGGATACGCCAAAAATTATTTATTAGTTAATGGGAAAATGGAAGACCATATCCTCACAAGTTTGACCAATCCACATTGGAAAGTCATCTAAACCTCCAGAGCAAATACTACTTGGAAAGCTCTCCCCGGCTCGCCTTGAACAGCCACAACTCCCTAACTCACGTTAAGTTACAAGTTAGGCAGCGATTAAAAATAAACAGTGAACAAAATTCTCGTCATCATCCATCAAGTCACGTCTGACCCCGGTCTGGTGGGGCAGATTTTGCACCGTTACGGTTATACCCTCGATATCCGTTGCCCTAGCAACAACGACCCCCTCCCACTGACCATGGATGACCACAAAGCGGTGGTGATCTTCGGTGGCCCGATGAGTGCTAATGATGACGAAACCTTACCGTTTATCAAAACAGAGCTGGATTGGATTCCTGTGGCGCTTGCCTCTGGAAAGCCCTACCTAGGAATTTGTCTGGGCGCTCAACTGTTGGCGCGGGTATTAGGGGCGACAGTCAAGCCCCATCCAGAGGAAAAAGTAGAAATTGGCTATTTCCCGATTATGCCCACCTCGGCTGGAAGGAAAGATTTTGCCGAACCTCTGTATGTCTATCATTGGCACAATGAAGGGTGGGAACTGCCTGCGGGTGCTGTCTCTTTGGCTACAGGGGAAACGTTTGTCAATCAAGCCTTTCGTTACGGTGAGAACGCCGTCGGTGTGCAGTTTCATCCAGAGATGACGGAAGAGATGCTGAAAAAGTGGACTGTACTGGGAGCCGAACACCTGAGCAACCCAGGGGCGCAGTCTCGCGACGAACAGCTACAAAATCATGCTGTATATGCGATCGCTATGGAAAAATGGCTCACTGATTTTCTGCACTGCTGGCTCCAGCAGGAAGCCAGTCTGGCGGGATAAAAGCTTGCCAAAAGTTGCTCACGGAAGTGGGTTGACTGACTCACCAACCGAGGGATTTAGCACTATTTTCCTAAGCTAGCTGTAGAGCTGCCTGTTTAATCGGCTCAAGCAAAGATAGCGGCACCTGCATCTGATTGAGGGTACTCCCTGCTTTTTTACCATCAGGGCTGGGCCCGTGGTAATCGCTCCCCCCCGTCATCAGTAAATTGTACTGATTACACAACGCTTCTAAGCGTCTCATTTGACTAGGGCTATGACCAGGATGATACACTTCCACTCCCATCAAACCCACGGCGACTAATTCCTCTAAAACCTCCTCAACTGCGCCGCCCCGAAATAGGTAGGGATGCGCCCAGATGGGTACAGCACCGGAACTACGTAACAATCCTATCCCCTCAGCAATAGAAAACTTCTCGTAATGCACATGAGCGGGTTGATCATCCCCTAACCAACGCTCAAACGCTTCCTGCGCCGACTGCACATATCCGGCTCGTACCAAAGCGTTAGCAATATGGGGGCGTCCCGGTGCCATTCCTTCTCCCATTGAGGGCAGCTCAATCGGATAACCCAACTCTGCTAACTTTTCCATCATTTGCCTAGAACGGCGTTTGCGTCCTTCTAAACGCTCCTGTAAAGGCGCACATAGCCGTTCGGGTTGCGGATAAAAGCCGAGGATATGCAAAGAGCGATCGCGATGAACCGTACTCAACTCCAGTCCCGGAACAATTTCCAGCTCGTAGTGTTTCGCCGCTGCAAACGCCTCCTCCCAACCCGAAATCGTGTCGTGGTCAGTAATCGCCAGCGCCCGCACCCCAGCCGCGATCGCTTTTTGTACCAGCTCTCCCGGCGTCAGGGTGCCATCAGAATAAGTGGTATGACAATGCAGTTCTAACATGGTTGTCTGTTGTGATGAGGTTCTATTGATATTGTCAGCGAGATGTTAGCCTCTCAGATTACTGACTTCTCTAAGAAGTGACCTCGCATTCACAAAATGGAAACGAATCCTGACATTTATGAATAAGATACTTACCAGAAAAAAGGAAGAGAAAAAGTCATGATTCCAACTGCACCTCGTTACTGGCTGACAAATGCTCATGTACCAGCCTGTCTGCTGAATCCAGAGGAGGCGATCGCCGCAACAAAGACGCGGGAAGGTTTAGTAGCCGTAGATATTGAAATTGCGGGGAATGCGATCGCCAATATTGTTCCAGCAACGGCTACTAGCCGACAAGAACTCAGACACGATCTAAAAAATGGGATTGTGTTTCCCTGTTTTGTGGACATCCACAGCCATTTAGATAAGGGTCACACTTGCGAGCGTAGTCCTAATCCCGATGGCACCTTCGATAGCGCCCTCACTACCGTTCATAAAGATGCAGAATATTGGAACGAGGAAGACGTTTACCGCCGCATGGAGTTTGGCATCAAGTGCAGCTACGCCCATGGTACAAAAGCCATTCGCACTCACATTGATTCCTTCGGGGAACAAGCGGCGATTAGTCTTGGCGTCTTCAAAACCTTACAAAACGAATGGGCGAATCGAGTCATTTTGCAAGCAGTTTCCCTAGTAACCCTTGATTACTACCAAACTCCAGAAGGAATAGCTTTAGCTGACCGCATTGCCGAAATCGGCGGCATCCTCGGAGGTGTAGTTTACACGCATCCTGACTTAGACGCCCAGTTAGATGCAGTCTTTACCCTGGCAAAGGAACGCCATCTCGACCTTGACTTCCACACGGATGAAAATACTGATCCCAGCTCAATCTGCCTCCGCCACATCGCCCAAGCCGCTATCCGCCATCAGTTCGCCGGGAAAATCGTTTGCGGACACTGCTGTAGCCTGTCAGTTCAGTCACCAGAATCAGTTGAAAACACCCTCTCCTTAGTCAAGCAAGCAGGAATTGGCATCGTCAGCCTGCCGATGTGCAATCTTTATCTGCAAGACCGTCAACCCAATCGCACCCCTCGTTTGCGAGGCGTGACTATCCTGCACGAACTCAAACAACAGGGCATCCCGATTGCTGTTGCTAGCGATAATTGCCGCGACGCCTTTTATGGATTTGGCGACCACGATGTCTTAGAAGTTTTTACCCAATCCGTCCGCATTGCTCATTTGGATACGCCTTATGGGGACTCTCCTTGTACGGTTACTAAGACGGCAGCAGATTTAATTGGGTTGCCAACTGTTGGACGAATTGCTATTGGGTTGCCAGCGGACTTAGTTATTTTTAAGGCTCGTTATTTCAGTGAGTTGTTGTCGCGATCGCAGCACGATCGTATTATTTTGAGAAATGGTAAGGAGATTGATACGAAGCTACCGGATTACTCGGAACTGGATAATTTATGAAGAGAACGCAGAGGAAGAGAAGAAAAAGGGGTTCAAGGTATTTAGTAGGATGGCTATAGATAAGTGAGGATTGACCTGACGCTGAGTTTATTTTCCGTTAGCGATTAGTTGCCAAAATGTTACTCCACCGCCAATTGTGGCAATGAGCAATCCGCTAACAACAGTAGTCAGAATGTAGGTCAGTAACCCACCGACAATATTAGTAAGAATAAGTAGGACGGAATCATGAAATAGCGTCAGGCTTAGAGGCAGGCAAATAGCCCAAGCAATGATGACTCGCAGTACCTGCGTCCCTTTTAGGGAAGGTTTAAACCACTTGAGGATTAAGCCCATAAGCAATCCGCCAATTACTCCGGCGATCGCTCCGGTGGCAAACAAAATCTCAGGCGACGTGTAATCGTACCAGCTTAAGGATACAAGCGCACCAGCAACTAGGGCGATCGCCCAAATTATGGGAACAACAAGGAAGCTTCTCCAATACTGAGTGGATACAATCGAAATCAATCCTACCGCAATGCCCAATCCCCCCATTCCTCCGCTAACAAGACCAAAAACTAGAGAGCGCGATAGCTCAACGTAGGGCGATGAGTGGTAGTTTATATCCCAGCCGAGAAATAAGTAAAGGCTAAACAACAGCCCTATAGACCAACAAATAGCCGTCCACAAAATAGCGATCCACAAAACAAACTGACGCATTAGTTTGATTAAAAAATGTTTATTTCTTCAACTCTACTCTTTGAGCGGTACCTAAGTCGAGATGAAGGGAGCGATCGCTCTATTTCACTGGGGACTATGAGCGGGTACTAAATACTACTTGAAAACTTGTGAAAAAACCGGAAAATTACATACCTCCGACGACTACTCAATCAATTGACAGGGATGCTTTATTAGCCCAATTAGCGGGAATAGAAACGATTACCGACTCTGTTCAGATTGCCAAACTCTCTCAGGATTATTACCACTTCAGCCCCGTACTGCAACCGCAGCTAGCGGACAAGACTGGTGATTTGGTTGTGCGTCCTGTCAATGAGGCGGAAGTCTTGCGGGTAGCTGCTACCTGCGTGAAATACAAAATTCCTTTAACTGTGCGAGGTGCAGGAACAGGAAATTACGGACAGTGCATTCCTCTTGAGGGTGGGGTGATTCTCGACTTGACGCGGATGAACGAGATTCGGTGGATTAAGCCGGGGTTAGCCTGCGTACAGCCACTTAGAGTTTATTCGCATCGCTGGACAAGTTGTACCTGCTGCCTTACAAGTCGTGCGCTACACCACTGAAGAACGGCTGAATGAGATTATTAGCTACCACGAACAACAGGGGGCTTTCATTGCCATCCTCACACTTACATTCTGGAAGATGGAGGAATGAAAACTAGCGATAGTCAGAGATTCGCCATAATAGAAGTGCACCGGAAATTTCAGATCCATCGAAGACAACACCTTCGATTAGACGAGAATTGGGCTTAGCGGAACATGAATCTACTGGATATGAACTACCCGCAAACTGGATACAAAAGTTAGTAGAAGCGGCAATTCCAGGAACTTTAAAAATATAAAATTAACAGAAAGATGAACTTAGACGAACTCGATCTTGATGATTTACTTGGCATCATCAAATATCAATCACAATGGCGATTTTTTGTTTGTACTGTAGTCGAATGGATTTTAGACTATGCTAGGTACGATCCCAGTTGTATCACATCTCAAAATTCTGTTTTATTTCGCAATGGTTTGCTCGAAGTAAATGACAGAAACTTCTCGGATTTTCTTAATGCCATACAAAGGTACGAGCTTTCTTATCAAGAGGTAAGAGAACTACTGCAACGTGAAGATGCAAACCATTGGTCATTGCAAATTGTCATAGATTACGACAAAAAACTTTATGTAAATGGTTTTACAGAAATAGAAATTCATGAATATATCTCTCCAGGCTGGCAAGGAATAGAAGAGTTTCCCCTTGATTTCGTGCCACAAAATATTAAAGATTTATGGATAGAAAAATGATCCATTATCACTTTATTGTTCTCCTGTTAAATCTGTCTAAAACGTCGTTCTTTCGTCAAGTGAAATGACGTAAAATTCGTGAAAGGTAAACTAAGCGATAGAAGAGGGATATCCATATTTTGTTCTGAATCAGGTTGTTATTAGGTTCAGTTCATCTTCTCGGCTCATGCTCAAGCGGCTGGCATAATTAGATACTTCTCAGACACCCTCTTAGGAATCTTACATTATTGCTATATTACAAATCTTCTAGATTCACTCCCAATTCCCGCAATCGTTGTTCCAACAGTTCAGGTCGCCGCTGTTCTTGCTTTCGTAAAGCCCGCTCCTGTTGTGATAATGCCCCAGCTTGCTCTGCTCGTTGGGGTAGTTCTACAAAAGTGGCAAATTGTTGTCCATCAGGGCGATAAATTTGCAGTTCGCTATCAGTTAATTCAAACCGAATTCCCAACCTCGGACTTGTCCAACCTGCGATTTCTTCAATAACTTCTAAACCTGATTCAGCACGTAAGGAGCCTGTAAAATCATTTTTATCTGGGTCATATAGATAATACTCCTCCACCCCATAACGGTCATAGAAAAGAAACTTTTGCATTATCTCCTTAAGTGTGTTGCTAGGGGAAAGAATCTCAAATACGACTTGAGGATTGATGTTATTTTCCTGCCATTGCCGATAGGAACCCCGGTCTCCTTTAGATCTGCCAAATGCCACCATCACATCAGGCGCTGTTTGAATGGTATTGTTGCCTTCAATGGGGTACCAGAGCAGATCGCCAGCCACAAACACTTCAGGATTGTTAGCAAACAATAATTCTAAGTTTTCTTTGATAAGGACAATCCATTGAAACTGCTTAGTATTGTCTGCCACTAACTGTCCATTGCTGTCAGGATAGATAATATCGGATTTATGGGAACTTTTGAATTTGCTTATCATTGCTATTCCTATTTGTAATGTTTTAACCTCACTCTACCAATTTCAAAACTAATGATGCATAGTTTTATTCCCCCAGAACGCTTTTTTTCTTATCTCACTTGGACGGAAATTCAAGCGATGCCGGATAAGGAAAATGTAGTGATTATTCAGCCCGTGGGGGCAATTGAACAACATGGCCCTCATTTACCGATTATTGTTGATGCCGCGATCGCTACTGCTATTACTGGCAAAGCCTTAGCAAAACTGGATACTAATATCCCTGCCTATGCCTTGCCTACACTGCATTACGGCAAATCTAACGAACATGACCATTTTCCCGGCACGATTACCCTTTCTGCCCAAACCTTATTAGCCGTGTTGATGGAGATGGCAGAAAGCATCTACCGTGCTGGCTTTCGCAAATTGGTGTTGATGAATGCCCACGGTGGACAACCCCAAATTATGGATATTGCCGCACGGGATTTGCACGCTAAATATGACGACTTTCTAGTTTTCCCCTTCTTTACCTGGCGAGCCCCCCACATTGCTAAGGAATTGCTGTCAGTGAAGGAAGTTGAGTTTGGCATCCATGCAGGGGATGCAGAAACCAGCGTGCTGCTCTCGATTTTGCCGGATCAGGTGCAGATGGAGCAGGCGGTAGCCGAGTATCCTCCAGAGATGCCGGAAGATAGCCTGCTGAGTATGGAAGGGAAGTTGCCCTTTTCTTGGGTGACGCGAGATTTGTCTCAAAGTGGAGTACTGGGAGATCCCACAGTAGCCACGAAAGAAAAAGGCGATCGCCTCCTAGAATCCATCTCTAGTAGTTGGACAAAGCTCATCGAAGATGTGTACAAATTCCGTCAGCCTAAAGCCTGGAAAGATTAGCTGAGATCTTGCACCATTTTTAGCAAGTATTTCTCAATCGCCAAGCTATGTAGAGACATTGCATGACTTCATCAACTCTTTACACCATCTTCATAGAATCTCAACTAGAGCTTTCAAAAATACTGAAAAATATAGATGAAAAGCATAGTTACAAAGGTAAGTTTGGGTATGTCTACTGACGCAATTATTTGAGTCAGAACAAAAGATGCCTTTCAAGTGCAAGCTGACTCGCCCAACTTTCCTTAATGTGAGTAAAATCCTCGCAAAAAACCAAAACTCTCAAAAAATGAAAAAACAAATTGTTACCACGGGTCTGTTTCTCTTTTCATTCCTGCTACCGCTCAAGGCGAACGCCGCCACGTTTAATCAGCTTTTTGTCTTTGGTGACAGCGTTTCTGATACAGGAAATGTGAGTAATTCCACTGGAGGATTGGTTCCCCCAAGCCCCTTTTACTTTAATGGGCGCTTTTCTAATGGCCCTGTTTGGGTGGATTACCTCGCCGAAGCTTTAGGAATCATTCCTGCTCCCGATCTCGACCCTATCCCTGCGGGAGCTGTATCTGGAAGTACAAACTTTGCCTTTGGGGGGGCGACAACAGGGTCAGACAATACAATTCTCCCTCAGTTGCCAGGATTAACGCAGCAGATTGGCTTGTATAGCCAGCTTGCTCCCTTCATTACTCAGCCGGATAAGAATCCGCTCTACATCCTGTTTGCAGGGGCTAACGATTATTTGCCCACAGAAAGCCAGACGTTCACGCCGTTTCAAACACCTAATCAGTCAATCGCCAATTTATCCTTTGCCTTGGATTCTCTGATTAATTCCGGTGCTGAAAATATCATGCTGGTTAACCTGCCAAATTTAGGCGAGCTGCCACTGACGGCTAACACTCCCCAGGCTCAACGCCTCAATAAGTTAACCCAGAAGCATAATTCTCGACTAAATGGACTCGCCTCAAAATTTGCTTCTGAGGCGAATATATTTTCTCTGGATGTGAATTCTCTATTCAGTAATGCGGTCGCCAATCCCTCGGAATTTGGTCTCACCAATGTAACGGATTCTTGCCTTTTTACACTGTGTCAAAATCCCCAACAGTATTTGTTCTGGGATAACATACACCCCACCACGGCTACCCATCAAATTATTGCCAACTCCGCCTTGGAAAGGCTGCAAGCTGAACCGCAAAAGAGCGTTCCTGAACCTGCTGCTGTTTTAGGATTGGTAGTTGTTGGTGCTTTGGGTACTACTGCCAAACGTAAACGTCAACTCCAAACGGCTAGCCGGAACAAAAGCCGTTCAGCTTGAGATGTAGTCATACTTAGTTAAATCCTGGTGGTGCGGAATGTCTGCTTCTAATTACGACGATTGAAGAACTGCTAGAGCATCGCCAATCAGGTAAGTTTTTGCACAGAGCTAATTTTAGGTCTAATCTAAAAAGCCGTTTCAATTCTGGCAAAAACTTGCTGATCTGTTTTGTGGTAACTGCGTCAAAACCGAGAACTAGATGGTGTGCTGCTTCATCTGACATCGGCTCGTAATACTCCGCATCCGACCAAAAACCAACACCCCTTTGCGCCGCCCGACGCACTAGAGAGAGCCTGTTTACCAAAGGCTGATAATTAAGTCAATGAACTTCTGTTAAACCTAGGAACCACTAGGCGAGAGTTGCTATAAGATTTTGTGTAAGTAGGCGAAAAATAACAAAATGTAGTCTGCTGGTCAGTTGTAAATTGTCCTAAACCTTCTGACCTAGATTTTAAATGCATTTACACTCAGAGATTGCACCTGTAATGCAAGCTCAAAGGGAATTGGTATTCCTTTGGTTTGGTGTGAGACGAGAATTGTACATCTGAATAATTTGGGCAACTCAAAGAAGTTGCCTGCACATTTTTGGGATTTTATCTGAATACGAAATCCCACTTCACGGCTTTTGAAATTGAAGTTTTAGGAGATTTTAAAGATGAACACGCAAGAACTTCTAAATCTATACGCAACAAGAAAATTAAACTTTCAAGAAGCAAAATTTCCCGGAGTTTCCCTCCCTGGAGTTGATTTAAGTCGGGCTGATTTTAACCGTTCTGATTTTAGTCGGGCTGATTTGAAAGGAGCAGATTTAAGCGGTACCTGTTTCCACCAAGCCAACCTGACTAATGCTGACTTGAGTGGAGCTGATTTAACCGGAGCTAATTTAACAGAAATTAACTTGATTGGCAGCGATTTGACGGGAGCCAATTTGGCGGGAGTTGACCTAACAGGTGCCGATCTGCGTTGTGCAAACTTGCATCAAGCCAATCTTGATGGCGCTAACTTAACCGATGCTGAACTGAGCGGTGCTGATTTGAGTGGTGCTAATTTGAGTGGTGCTTGCTTAGAGGGTGCTTCTTTAACGGGTGCTGATTTAGTTGGGGCTGATTTAAGTGAAACGGGTTTGAACCTAGACACAATCACTCAGGAAACAACATCAAGTGGCGTCTCCCACAAGTGGGTAACCTGGAATGGTAGTTGCACTACTGGTAATTAGCCGCAAACGATAGGGGAATTAGGGTAGGAGCGAAGGGTCGTTCGTTCCTACCCTAGTGTTAATTTTGTTTGCCCTAGTTACTAATTCTTTGTAAGCGATCGCGAATGGCAGTCAACTTATCCGGAGTGCTGATAGGCTCTCGCGGTGCTGGAAGTTCGGTGTTGGGCCAACCAGATATGTCGTTACAGGGACATAGTTCTGATGGCATCCCAGCCATTTTTACAGGCACAGGCATCTCACAGCGAGAGCAGGATGATAGATCCCACACTGGGGTTAACAGTTGATCAATGGTTTGCTCAGTGCCTTCTAGGTGACATTCACCGCTCTTGGGGGAGAGAATTTTCTGCCAAATCTCTTCAAACTCCTGGCTGTAGCGATCGCCTGCTATGACCTTTTCTGGTGTTAGGGTTTCTTGTCCGTTGCGGAGTACAACCTTCTTACCGAGTTGAAACCAATAAGCAAGATAGCGTTTGACCTGTTGTTCGGATGCCATAGATGAGTGCTTAGGGACGGGGTGTTTTTGCCTATTTACTTCTATTATGGTACCGATAATCAGGCGTTTGGGAGTGGCGAACCCAAAACACTAAGGTTGAGAATATGACCACAGGTAACCAAGTAAACGGGGTTGGCGATCGCTCCTAGTAAGCGGACTAATGTCCCTAAGCGGTCGCGAAACTTTCTCCCCAAGGAATAAGCCGGAACCACTCCCCATCCTGTCTCCTCAGCCACCAAAATCACATCACTAACTGCCTGTTTAATTGCCTGCAGCAAGTCCTGGGAGATTTTCTCCCACTCCTCGTCATCGCGATCAAGAAAATTAGCGACCCAAGTCCCCAAAGAATCAATCAACAGACAGCCATCCTGGGATGATGCCGCGATCGTGGCAGCGAGGTCGTTTGGCACCGATAGCGTTTCCCAACTTTCCGGGCGACGGCGTTGGTGTTGCTCAATGCGGGCTTGCCACTCTGTATCATTGGGGTCAACGTGAGCGGTGGCGACGTAGATCACAGAGTTCCCCGTCTCTGTCGCCAAGTATTCTGCCCACTCACTTTTACCAGACCGAGCCGGGCCCGCTACTAAAATGATCCGTCTTGCCAAGATTACCTCCCCTGCCATGACAAATTTTCTCTTCTCCTGAAGTGCGATCGCTCTTGTCTGGGTCGTTTTCCCCGCACCCAATTCCTGAAAAACTACCGTTTCTGCCAAGAGATACAGTTAAAATGACGACAAAAATAAATACTTGTACTGACAAGTAAAACAACCTAGATTGGCACAAGACAATGCCAGAAAATCTTACCAGGATTAAGTAAGTCGGTTAGGGATTGGCAATCGCAGCGACAAGAGAAAACTATGAAACCAGAATTACAACGGATAGAGACAACACTAAATCGCTTGGCACAAGCCAAGGCGGGAGCCAAGCAACAGACAGCCACTGCCGTTAAAAGTCGCAGTAGTCAGTCATCAAAACGCTCCCGCACCAATTCTCCAGAGCCATCCTTCTCAATGGCGGTGCAGCCTTTCCCTGCCCACAAATATCACGGTGGCAAAACTCCAAGCCTGCCAAAGTTTAAGTCTCCTAGCTTCAGCGACCATCGCCACGCCGCCAATCCCGCTTTAGCAATGAACCTGCTAAAAGAAATTGAAGGTGTTGTCGGCGGCTGGCAGAAGGAATTACAGCAAATTTTGCGCCAAGTTCAAGACATTTATCTGGAAGGGCCAATTGTAGACGGCTGGCTAGATTCTCATGCCCGTGAATCCGAAATGGGTGGTGAAACAGTCCGTCACGCAGAAACTGACCGACTGATGGACTACGAAGAAGTCCTGAATCAGTCCGATACTAACGTCACTTATCAAGCGCCCCGCACAGGCTACCGCCTCTGTGGACTAGATGCCGATGGTAAATTGTGGTCACAGCCTTGCCCCGCCGAACAAGTGCCTGATGTCAGTATGGCGATCGCTCGTTATCATAAACTCCGCCAACTCCTCAGTCGCAAGCAGTACCTAGAAACTCGCCTCAGCCAACTTGCTGAAACTTTGATCGTTTTACATAGTCATTTGCAGGAATAGTTCATTGTGTAAAAACAGTGAACATCATCCCCGGTCTGCCAATCCCCAGTCCCCAATCGCCAACCCCTCCAATGAAGATTTCTGCAATTATCTGTACCCACAATCGGGAACAGTATTTAGGCGCTGCGATTGATAGCTTATTGCAGCAAGACTTTGATAGTTATGAAGTGATCGTGGTTGATAATGCCTCCAGCGATCGCACATCAGAAATCGTTAAAGAACGCCTGTCTCACCCTCGTCTCAAGTATGTTTACGAACCCATCACGGGTTTATCTGTAGCGCGGAACCGGGGAGCCAAAGAGTCACAAGGAGAAATTCTGGCGTATTTAGATGATGATGCCGTTGCCAGCTTGGGGTGGCTGCGAGTACTTGTTGAGGCGTATGAGAAAAACGAAAAATTAGCGATCGCCGGAGGCAAAGTCACACTGCTTTGGCCGGAGGGAATTACGGCTCCGTCCTGGCTATCTGCGGGACTCGCAGGCAATCTAGGAGCCTATGATCTGGGTGAAGAGATGGTTTATATCAAACAGCCCGGTTTAACGCCTAGGGGCTTAAATTACTCCATCCGGCGGAACTTCCTCGAACAAATTGGCGGATTTGATGTCAATTTGGGTCGGGTTGGCAAAAATCTTCTCTCCAACGAAGAAGTGCATATGACCGAACTTGCCCTCAAGCAGGGCTGGCAAGTTGCCTATCTCCCAGAGGCACTCGTTGCCCACAACGTTGCTGTAGAACGCCTAGAGCGCACTTGGTTCCTAAATCGGGGCTGGTGGCAAGGCATTAGCGAATGTTACCGTGAACAAGTTACAGGACGCTCAGGCCCTCCTCAACTCCTGCGAGGGAGCGAACGCATCGTCCGGGGGTTGTACAAATCTCTGAAATACTTTGGCAGCCCTGCCGAGCGCTTTGATAACTTAGTGTATGCCTATGGTCAAATTGGTTATTTGAGTGCTGCCATTCAAGGAATGCTCTCCGGCGACAAGCAAAAGGCGGTTTCGCCCAAGCCCAAGAACTCTTAACCGATTGTTTCGCTCTTGATCCGTCTCTGTAGAGTTTTAGAGTAGCTGGTCTTTCCGGCTAAAGACTAATAACTCAAGAGGAATGATTAATGCGACAAGTCCTAAACCCTACAAATGAACCTTGCGGATTCACAGATTATGACTTCCACTAACTCCAAAATCCCGGTTTCGGTTTTGATTCCAGCCAAAAACGAGGAAGCCAATCTGCCAGCTTGTCTGGCAAGCGTGGAGAGAGCTGATGAAGTATTTATTGTCGATTCTGATAGTAGCGATCGCTCCGTTGAAATTGCCGAAAGTCATGGTGCAAAAGTCGTACAATTTCAGTTCAACGGTCGTTGGCCGAAAAAGAAAAATTGGTCGTTGGAAAATCTGCCGTTCCGCAACGAATGGGTATTGATTGTTGACTGCGATGAGCGCATTACCTCAGAACTTTGGGACGAAATTGCGATCGCCATCCAAAACCCTGACTACAATGGCTACTACCTCAACCGTCGAGTCTACTTTCTCGGCAAGTGGATTCGTTTCGGTGGCAAATATCCCGACTGGAACCTCCGCTTGTTCAAGCACAAACAAGGTCGCTACGAAAACCTCAGCACTGAAGAAATCCGCAACACAGGCGACAACGAAGTCCACGAACATGTCATCCTAAACGGTCGCGTTGCTTACCTAAAAAATGACATGGAGCACATGGACTTCAAAGACATTTATCACTGGCTAGAACGGCACAATCGTTACTCCAACTGGGAAGCCCGCGTCTATCTCAACATGCTCACAGGCAAAGACGAAGCTGGCACAATTGGTGCAAACCCGTTTGGAGATGCGGTGCAACGCAAGCGTTTTCTGAGAAAAGTCTGGGTGTGGCTACCCTTCAAACCAACCCTGCGGTTCATTATTTTCTACTTCCTGCGGCTAGGATTTTTGGATGGAAAAGCTGGCTACACCTATGGGCGCTTACTCAGTCAGTACGAGTATCAAATTGGCGTCAAACTCTACGAATTGCAGCAATTTAGCGGTCAGCTCAACGTTGCTAAAACACCACCCGTGACACCGCCTCCCCCTTCCCAGTCCATTGCCTCTAAAACCAATTAGAGAACAATGGCTTCCGCTACTCCCAATCCTTCGTCTGAGGGAGATTCCTCTAATCTCCCCCTTCCCCAACCCCTGCCTACAGAGACTGTAGAACCCAGCCAACTCGACTGGGATGCCGCCGCCTATGTGGATTTACGCCGCTACAACCAGAGCGGGTACGACCGAGGACGCCCTGGCTGGTTTGTCCTACTGTGGTGGTTGGTACAGGCTATTGCCTTCCCCCTAAGCCCGCATCCTTTGAATAGCCTTCGTTGTGCGCTGCTGCGGCTATTTGGCGCAAAAATTGGCATCGGCGTCATCATTCGACCGACTTCCCGTTTCACCTATCCCTGGAAAGTCCAAATTGGCGACTACTGCTGGATTGGTGACGACACTGTTTTCTACAGCCTGGAACAAATCTCTCTCGGCAACCACTGCGTCGTTTCCCAAAAAAGCTATCTTTGCACAGGCAGTCATAACATCCAAGATCCAGTTTTTAGCTTAGTCGTTGCCCCCATTACCCTTGGTAACGGCGTCTGGATTGCCACTGATTGCTTTGTCGCCCCTGGCGTCCGAATTGGTTCTAATGCCATTATTGGGGCCCGTAGTAGCGTCTTCAGCACCATCCCCCCAGCGCAAGTCTGCTGGGGCACCCCCTGCCGTCCCCACTATCTGCGAAAAATGACGAATTAGGTTGAGCCGCTTACATCCTCCGCCGTAACCAACAGCAATAAAAAAGACGCGATTCGTCGCGTCTCTACAGAAAGAAAACCTTATTTAAACTTAACGAAAGCCAAAAATCTCTCTGTTACTTCACTTTTTGAAGAGAGCCATCAGCGTATAATTCCAGCGGTACTAACTCCACTTTGCCGTTGACTTTTATCTTCGAGTAGACAATTTTTACTAAAGGCGCTTGGTTTTGATTGTAACGGCGTGCCATAGTAATCACCTCATTAACTATGAATTCGTCAAAAATGTTGTTTAATCGGCAATGGTGTAAATAATTTCCTTGCCTATTTATGTGATAACAAAATCTTTTTAAAGTTATTTACCTTCCTCGGAGATTTTTTGATGAAGCTTTGAAAAAGTTTTCTGCCTAGGTTCTCATCTACCCAGCAATCAAAGAGACTATTTTCGCGTAGCTAACCAGTAAAAGCCCCAAATCCCGATTAGATTAGCCGTCATATCTACTAGACTCGCGGTGCGAACTGGTGAGAGGAGTTGGAAACTTTCCTCTATTGCTATGAACATAGTAATGAGAACTGGTGCTAGCGGTAGAGCAACAGGAAAAAACCGAATTTTGAACATTTGCCCATTAAGAGCTTTGTGACCCAGGTAAGAGGCGATGCCTAATAAAACAAAGTGTCCAACTGTGTCATAAAACGGAATATGTTCTAGTTCTACTGGCAAAATACCTTGATATGCAGAAATGATTACAGTTAATAAAAATAGGAAATAGAAACCGAACAAAATTGTCCAGTTTCGCTTTAGCTTTAGTGAAATTCTTTGTTTATGGTTCATCGCGCGCTGACAAGTTGGTGCTTCATCCACTACAGAGAGCAGGCGAGAAATTCCGCACTAATACGTGAGTTGAGCGGCTAGTGGGCATTTGACTTGCGTATTTCTCTGCTGGGGTAAAAGCAGTTGATTTCTCTCCCCCTCATTCCTAACAGGACTCTTAAGCCGAATGGCACTGATTTAAAAAAATTCATCACAAGCGATCAAACCTTGTGCAGGGGGTCTGGGGGAGGCACTCATCCCAAGAGTGGGGGGATTGGGGGGAAGCCCCCCAAGCTGGGTTTTTCTCAAGAACAACTATTTGCCACTTAAGCTCAGTACCATTCCTCTTAAGCCAAAGTTCCTTTTGAGGAGGACAGTTTCAAATTCTGGAACGACCCCACGGGTAAACTTGGCAACTGGGCTAACATCGTCTCACAGAAAACATCTCTACTGTGAGATTTCTGAAAACGACACAATATCTAATCACGATTAGGATTCATCAAGTTAGCCGTAATGAAGCGCATCATCACCCTTGGACTTTTGACATTTCTAGCTGCTTGTAGTGCCACTCCACTGCTTTCCTTACCGGAGCAACCGCGAGGGAGTAAAGCTGTTGCTGTAAGTCCAACGGCAAGTTCTACTCCTCCTGCGTCACCCCGCGATGTTTTTTACCTGAGCGATCGCTTTGGCTATCGGATTGTTTCTCCGAGTGGCTATATCATCACGCCATCCGAAACGACGCCCTCAACGCAACCGACGACTCCTTTAGAAGTATTGGAAGTGTGGAAACAATCTGATTTCCTCACCCGTATCTCTTTGCCTGAAACTCCTCCCATCATCAGCATCACCGTCTACAACAACTCCCCACAACTGCCTCTCACCCACTGGAAAGGAGAACTCAGCAGCAATGAAGAGCAGCCGCTCACAGTTGCTGGACAAAAAGCGATCGCCTATACCTCCACAGGACTCTACGAATACGACAATGTACTATTCACCAGCCCGGATAGCCGTTACGTGTTCCGCTTGAGTGTGGGTTATCAAGATGCCGAAGCCCCAATTCGGCAAACGTTCCAGGAGCTTGTTTCTAACTTTACGTTTGATGTACTTCCCAGTTCTAGCTCCCCCTCTAAATGGCGCATCAACTACAGCCATCTTGAGAATCTGCTGACTGCACAAAACTGGCAAGCCGCAGATGTCGAGACTCGTGCAATTCTCCAACGTTTAGCCAGACCTCAAGGAGATTTGCTCTTCAGTAGCAAATCAGTCTTCAATGACATTCCTTTAGAAGACCTGCGAACCCTTGACACCCTCTGGTCAACTGCCAGTAATGGACGGTTTGGCTTCAGCGCTCAACAACGGATTTGGCAGCAAGTTGCCAAAGATGCCAAAAACTCCAAAGCCCGGGTAGACCGCTTTGCTCAAGCCGTGGGATGGCATAGAACTCAGCCTCTACCAGAAAGCAATCCGGTTGGTATGGAGTTAAGCGGGAGTTTATGGCAGTTAGATACAGAACTCAACTACACGGCGGCTGCACCAGCAGGACATTTGCCCTCAGTTGGTGTTTCATCGGATCGATTGACTGACATGCTCAATGCGCGCTCTCTAGGCTGCGGTAGTTGCACAATTGATGCTATGTATTTGGTTAGCGATCGCTACTATGATTACCTGCCCGCTTTCTTTAGCAAGTTCAAGTAATTAGCAACTAAAAGTGCTGAGGTTTCTCTGGTGTAGAGTGACTAATTATTTGTTATCGGTGACAGATTAATGTCGTCAGGGTGAACGTCCCAATTACATCGGCGGCATACTCAAACCTTTGAGGGCTTGTGCTTGTTGCCCCAAAGTCAACCCTTTGCTTTGAATCAGTACTCCAAAGCCTCCTAATCCTGAAGGGTCAATGAGCTGATGAAGGGCTTCGCGACGCCCCATAATAGCCATGAGATCTTGTGCGGTGGCAACTTGTTGAGCGCGATCGCTTTCGGGGGAAGAAAGAGCCGCAATGCGATCGCCCAACCCCAACGCCATCAAAAACATCCCTTGTTTAGTAAACCCTACCGTCTGCAAGCCACAGCGATCGCCCTGACGCTCCAGAGCTGTAAAGTCTACATGAGCCGTTAAATCCTGATGTCCGATATTCCAGTAGGGGTCATTGTGATACTGATGGCGGTAATAGCACTGCAACGTCCCCTGATACCGTTGAGGCGTGTAGTAACGCACTGCTGTGTAACCATAATCAATTGTCAGGAGATAGCCCCGATCTAGCCGCTGGGCGACGGTACTCAGCCAGTCCAAAGCTGCCAAGTTTACCTCGCTCCTAAAGCCTTCTGGATAGTCAGCAGACGTAATATCGATTCCTACTAACTCAAAATATTCCGCCAGTTTGGAGGTTGAGGGTTCCGCCGTCACTTCCACAAACTGTCCCGTTTCCGTAGCCGTGATATAGACTTCCCGCAGTTGTCCATTTTCCAGTACAAACTGATGCACGGGCAAAGCGTCCACCAGTTCATTAGAAAAGCAGCAACCCACAATGGAGGCGTCGGGAATCTCTTCTAAACTGCACCAGCGCAGTTTGGGGAATTGGTGATTGGTGATTGGCGAAGAGAGTCCTAAGTCCTGAATTTGTTGCTCCTCTGCTCCCCTGCTCCCCTGCTCCTCTGCTCCCCTGCTCCCCTGCTCCCCGGCTCCCCGGCTCCCCGGCTCCCCGGCTCCCCGGCTCCCCGGCTCCTCTGCTCCCCTGCTCCCCAACCTTTCCAACACTTGCTGCTGCTGGGCAATCATCCCGGCGGCTTTCTCGACGATGATGTACTCAACAGCGTTAAAGACTTCAGGATGATCGGTTTTTAGGTGGTTGAGGATATCGGCAGCAATTAAGCCTTGACCTGCGCCCATTTCTACCAAAGTAAAAGGGGTGGGGTGTTCCAAAATCTCCCACATTTGGACAAATTGCTCGGCAAGCAACCTACCAAAGTCCGCTCCTAGGTGGGGTGAGGTAAAAAAGTCGCCTTGCGCCCCAATCTTACTAGCTGCTGTAGCGTAGTATCCCTGCTGTGGGTGATATAACACTAAGTCCATATACTCAGCAAAAGTGATGCGTTGCTGCGGTGCGGCGGCAATACGCTCTGCAATCAACTGACACAGGATAGGATTAGGGCGATCGCTTTTTGGGGTCACGGCTATTGTCTTTTCTCCTTGAGAAATGCCTCGACTTCTGAGGCGGTGGGTTGAGCCGCGATCGCTCCTGGCTTCAGCGTCGTTAATGCTCCCACCGCACTGGCGTATTCCACAACTTCCCTAGCAATTTGGGGGTCATTCAAATCTTGCAGGCGGCGCTGACAAAGCTGATGGATGAAACCCGCGACAAAGGCATCTCCAGCTCCTGTGCTATCTTTCACATCCATCGAAAAAGCAGAAACTTTACCTTCATTGTCTCCTAAACAGTAAGAACTCTGCTTATCGCCATCGGTTACTAAAACGCCTTCCACCGTATCCAAGCGATGGGTAATCGCCCCTGCATCAGCCGTATCAAAAAACATTTCGGCTTCTTCTTTAGAGATTTTGAGGAAATCGGTGCGTTTTAACAGTTGATGAATTTGCGGCTGGGCTTCGTCTGGGTTCTGCCAAAACATCGGACGCCAGTTGATATCAACAACAATCTTGACATCGTACTGCTCTGCCAGTTGTAGCGCTTTCATAACCGCTTCCCGCGTTTCGGGGTAGGCTAGCTCCAGCGTTCCTAAGACTAAAAACTCCGCCTCTTTAAACAATGACTCTGGTAACTTAGATGCCTGAAGGAAGGTGTCGGCAAATTTTGTAGTATCCAAGCCACCAAAGCCCGCAAACTCGCGATCGCCTGTTTGCGATCGCACAACATAAATCTCCCTAGTTGGTGCGCTGGGATGACGCTGAATGCCACTGTCGTCAACACCAATATCTTGTAAAAGCTTAACTAGAGTATCTCCTGGCTGATCTTGACCGACGCAGCCAATAAAACCTGAAGGCGTACCCAACTTGACTAGGGAACAGGCAACATTGGCAGGTGCGCCGCCTGGATAAGCTGTCCAGGATTCAACTTCTTCGAGCGATCGCCCCAATTGGTCGGCTAAAAGGTCAAATAAAATTTCACCAAGGCAGAGAACACGAGGATTCGTCACAGGTTGCATACCTCTCAACTTTTTTCAGACTACCAGAGGCGTTACCTCCCGGAGCAGTACAACTAGACCTTCGTGGCAAAAGTTTCTCACTAATTCCGAAAGCAGCGATGGGGAGCAGGGGTGCAGGGGAGAGAAAAATTGACGACGATTAGCCATTACTCCAATCGTCTATTTCATACTTCACCCTTCATACTTCACCCTTCATAAAAACTTGCTTCAATCCTAGTCTCTAAGCGGCTCAGCCGCCGATCGATCCTCTAAAATTGAAGGAGACGCTAAGTAGATCTACTAAGGAAAAAATACTCATGGCTGGTGGTGACTCCTATACCCCTGCATCTCTTTCTGACCGAGAAGTGCAAATTATTGAATTAGTAGCCGCTGGCTTGACCAATCAGGAAATTGCCCAGAAGCTGGAGATTAGCAAGCGCACAGTTGACAATCACATCAGCAACATCCTGACGAAGACATCAACGGATAACCGGGTGGCACTAGTACGCTGGGCACTACAGTGGGGTAAAGTTTGTTTGAACGATGTCAACTGCTGTACCTTGCCCCTACCGAGTGATGAAGTACTGTCCTAGTAATACTCATCGGCAGTGGCAGTAAAGCCATGATCCCTATGGACGTGAAGGAACTTTATATAAATTTCGCCCGTTACAATCAATGGGCAAATGAACGAATTTATACGGTCTGCCAACAGCTAGACTCTGATAGTTATTATCAAGACCGCCGCGCATTTTTTGGTTCTATTCATGGCACGCTGAACCACATTTTACTAGCTGACCGTGTTTGGATGAGTCGCTTTACTGGGGAAGCCTACGAAGTCACTTCCCTGAGGGATGAACTGTACCCGACTTTCGAGTTATTAAAGTCAGCCCGCCAAAGTGAGGATACCCGGATTCTTGCTTACGTCACTGATTTGACATCGGAAGCGCTCGCGCTTGAGCTATCCTACAGCAACTCAACAGGGCAGCAGTACAATCAACCCCTGTGGCAATGTTTAGTCCATTTATTCAACCATCAAACCCATCACCGAGGACAGGTGCATCAAATGCTAGGGGAAGCGGATATGAAAACGCCAGTCCTCGATCTAGTGGTGATGTTGCGCGATCGCCCTTGAGCACATTGCCTCAGTCAGCTATGGCACAATTTCAATAAATTTCCTGTTGAATCTTTTAATGCTAATAGTCGTTGCTACTGCGGTGAGGGGCTGGGAGAAGGTGAGGCTTGAGAAGCAGGAGACGGCGTTGTTGCTGGGCTAGGTGTAACCGTTGTGACTGTGGGAGAAGGTGAGGCTTGAGGAGCAGGGGACGGCGTCGTTGCTGGGCTAGGTGTAACCGTTGTGCCTGTGGGAGAAGGACTGGGAGATGCAGGTGCAATTGCTCCTTGGGGAACAGGTGAAGCAGTAGGGGCGAGAGGGCTAGGAGAAGGCGTCGCGGGAGTCGTCACCGGAGCTACTTGCGGCGATGATATCTCTCCCAAGATTCCCGGTGCGCCTGTATAAAATACTCCTGCCACGCAAGCAATCATTGTTGTTGCTAGGGTGCCGACAAAGAGAGCTTTCCAGCCTAACTCAGAAATATCTTTACGTCGGGACGGAATTAGGGCAATCGTACCACCGACAAAAATGCCCACAGAAGCAATATGGGCAAAACCCGAGAGGGCGTAGCTAATGATGATCAACGTGCGCTCGCTCAATTCTCCGGCGGCGGCTGCCCGACCTAATTCTTGATAGGGAGGAATGGCGGTTTCTAGCAAGCGGCGACCAAAAATCACCGACGCTTGCCAGGATTCGTCAAAGGGAACGCCAGTGAGGATTGTCAGTGGGTAGAACAAAAATCCGAGAATGTTCTGCAAATTGACGATGCTGAAAAACTGTCCGACGATTTGCAACAAGAAAATGTTGGACTCAGTCAAAGCCGCAAGTGCGCCAAATATCTGATTGACTAGCGAGACTAAGCCGAGAATTAAGATTAGTACCGCCGCGATCGCTACCGCCATTTTCACCCCATCCAACGCGCCGACAATCGCCGCATCCATCGGGCTAACCCGCTCAATCGGTTCGCCACCGACTGTTTCCTGGGGAACATCCTCCTCAGGCTTAACGCCCATGAACTCTCCCTCATCATCAAAATTTTTGGCTTTATTCGCTTCCTCTGTGGGAATGCCTCCAGCTGTAAGGGGAACGCCTGTTTCTGGCACCAAAATCTTCGACAGCACAAAGCAAGCAGGAATGGCAATAATCGACGCCGAGACTAAGTGCCCCAAAATATTCGGAAACACAGGTCTGAGGAAACTAACATAAATCGCCAAAGTGGAAGAGGCGGCGGTACCAAAACAGCAGGAAAGAATCGCACAGAGTTCGCTACGGGTCATCTTCGCCAAAAAGGGCTTGACCACGATCGCCGCTTCAATCCCCACAAAAATATTCGCCGCACCACTCAACGCCTCAGCCCCACTCAGGCGCATCGTTGCATAAAATATCCGGGCAAAGAAATTAACAACAGGTTGAATGACCCCAATGTTGTAGAGCAACGCCATCAACCCGGAGAAAAACACCACCGTCGGTAAGGCGCGGAAGGCAAAAATATAACCGAGATCTACTGTTGGTACTACCCCTGGTCTTGGCACAATATTTGGGCCAAAGACAAATCGTGCTCCGGTATCAGCAGCGAAGAAGACCCCATCAAGCAAGTTGTTAAACGCATTCAACGCCGCACGGGTGGGGGGAAACAGAAAGATTAAAGCACCCAGCAGGAGTTGTAAACCAATCCCCCAGATAATCACGCGCCAGGGAATGTACTTGAAGCGACGGTTCTCAGAAAACAACCACGCGATCGCACATAAGCCAAAAATACCAGCTAGAGAAACTAAATTGAGGTAAGACATGGATTGGGATACCTGTATTGAGATGGCAATCGTGAGTTGGGTTGTTGTAATGTTGCCGTTACTTCAGGACCAATAAGCGTTGTATAACTGATTACAAAAAGATTAATGAGTAAAAAACAGCTATAGCCTTGACTAATCAATCTAAACTTACTCGCGAGCTTTATGCCAGAGGGCAGTAACAATTTTTTGAACTTTCCGCAACCCTTGAAGGTTAGAAACTCATTAACTGATGGTGAAGGGAGTCAGTGAAGTATGAAGGGTGAAGTATGAAGTATGAAGTGTGAAGGCTTCGACGTGAGCTCAGCCGAACGGGTGAAGTATGAAGGAGGTTATCAGTTTTCCTCATCGCCTCATCTCCTCTGCCCCCCTGCACCCCTGCTCCTCTGCACCCCTGCTCCCCTGCTCCTCATCCCCTGCTCCTCATCCCCTTATCACCCTCTCCTTCTCTTACCTCTGCGCCCTCTGTGCCTCCGTGGTTTATTAAAATCCCCATCACCTCATCCCCCCACTCCTCAGGGAAGCAACACTTCGTGAATTGCCACCGCCTCATCCTTACCTTTAACCTTCACCGAGTCGCCTACTAAGCGCAGCTTAAACGCTTCCGGGTGATGTAGCGAGGAAACAACCGATTCAGTCACCAAAATTGCACAATCGTACTGCCGAGTCAGTCCCTCAACTCGGGCGGCAACATTCACCGCATCCCCAATCACGGTAGACTCAATCCGCGAGGTAAAGCCAATCGTCCCCATCACGACCTCACCGCGATGAATACCAATCCCAATTTCGATTAGAGGTAAGGCTTTGTGCTTCCGGTTGGCATTGAATTCTTGCAACATCTGCTGCATGGCTAAGGCGGCGTACAGCGCACAGCCTGTTCCTTCATCATCAAACAACGCCATGATCGCATCACCGATGTACTTGTCAATAAATCCTCCATTGTCATTAATCACCTGTCCCATGCAGGCAAGATAGTCGTTTAACAATGTAAAGGTTTCTAGAGGCGTTAACTGTTCTGACATTGAGGTATAACCGCGAATGTCAGCAAATAAAATCGTAATTCGGCGTATTGCCGTGACACCCACCTGGATGTTTTCAATTCCGTCTGAGGCAATAACAGCCAGAAACTTATCGGGAACAAAACGTTCAAAAGACTCTATCGTTTTTTGAAGTCTCCCGAAGGATGCCTGCAACGCCGCAGACATCTCATTAAAAGCCGCCGCCAATGCGCCAATTTCATCGGTTCGCTGAATATCAGCACGATGTTGTAAATCTCCGGCGGCAATCTTGGCAGCACTAATTTGTAGACGTTGCAAAGGGTTACTAAGTTGACGCGCCAGGAGATAAGCTCCCACTAGTCCAACAGCTAGTCCAATTGCCCCGACTATTAAAGCTTTTTTCAAAGCATTTGCCATTGCTAGGTTGACCTCTCGTAGGGAGATGCCAATGCGGAATGTCCCAATTTTTTCTCCCGCAGCATTACGAATGTCAGTGGCAACTTCCATCATGCGTTCTCCCCGACGCCCTCGTAATTGCCCTTGAGGGAACTCAACATCTCGTAGCAGATAAGTTTCGAGAACAAAGGTTTTCCCGGATGCATTTAGTGCTTTGTCAGTGATATCTACCCGCACTACATCGGGATAATACTGTTCCTGAAAATCGCTCGGCAGGGCAGCGACAATTTGATTTGATAGCCGTGCGTCAGATACCAGGATGTAAACAAAGTCTTGATTGCGTCTAAGAAGTAAGTTCAATCCCTGGCGAATTTGTCCCCAGTTTTGATCTACTAATTCGTTTGTCCAAGCACTAGCAAGAGCCGCCGCCAGTAGTTGTACTTCCTTACGCTTGGAGTAGCGGTAAAGGTCTTGCTCGCTCTTCACCCAAAGCCATACCGTAATCCCAATAATCACGATAATCAAAAGCGTCGTGGCAGTCATAATCCGAGTGCGAATTGAGCGAAATAATGCAACCTTCATCAATTCAAGGCGACAGTTAATCAGCCTATTGTCTCAAGTTTCAGGAGTGATGGGGAGCGGGGAAGCAGGGGAGCAGGGGAGCAGGGGAGCAGCGGATAACTACACCCACCCTTCACCCTTCATACTTCACCCTTCACCCTTCATACTTCTCCCCTACTTCCCGACTCAGGACTCAGGACTTATTTCGGTAAGGGTTGACCAAACTCAATTACAGGGACTGTAGCTGAGTTGGGTTGTGAGGGGGGTGTTCCAGGGGGAGAGGATTGTAGCGTCGGTATACTAAGGTTTGGTGGTTGACTAGGCGGCGGAAAATTGGCTGGTGTGGGGGCTGCACCCGGACGAATCAGTGGTGGCACCGTTACCATAGCACTAGACTGACCAGAAACTGTAGTCGCAGGCGCAGGCGTGGGAATCCCTAGAATAGGGGTTGGTTTTCCGGCAATGAGCGGACGCAGTATCCAGCGATTTTCAACGGTGTTCCCTTCTACTCGTTGTAGTTGTACCTGTTCTGGTGATAAGGCGACAGCAGGCGAGAGTTCCATGACGATTCGCGCCACATTTTCTTCAAACTGCGCCACTCGAATTTGACGCACTGTTCCAGAGTAGGTTTGTTGGGTTGGTACGCTACCGAGTTGGGTGTTGGGTAAATCGATAACGATGCGTGGCGGCTCTGTCAGTAGGAAGTAGCGGGGGGTTGTACTTTCCTGGGTCGTAATTTCCAGTTGATTGGCACTTTCATCAAATTGCCAGCGTGTTAAGAGGGCAGCAGCAGAGGCGATCGCTACTTGTAATACCACACCAACCATCACCAATAATCCCACTACGCTAACGGTTTTTAACCGCTGAACGGACTGCTTAAAGATGGTTGACTGTAAGCTTGGGGTGAAAAATCCTTGCGCCAATGCCTCTCCCTCATTGCTCTGCTCAGGTTTAGTTAACCTTACTCGAAAGTTTGGGTTCTAAATCATCCTCCTTTAAAAAAATCAGGGAGAGATGGCAATAAAAAAGCTTTTTATCGGTTATAGCGTCTTCTATGGAAAGCATTTTTGTAGAAAAAAAGTCTGCAAATAGTTGTGGGTAAGCATTAACTTTTCAGCAACTTAAGTGTGCAGTGATCTCGATCCGAAAAATATCGGTCGAGGATCACACAGAAATTAACCAAATCTTCTAGATTTAAAAGAGTTAATATCATCTGCATAGAGCAACTTACATCACCTAAGTGATGACTCCAAAAACAAAATAATATTCTTAGTCGGCAAGCTAATCTAGCCAGAACACCATGTTTGTAAGTAACGAAAGTTTGCCCCCCGGTTCTGCAAACTGGGTCAAGTATTGCAAAAAATTAGAAAAAAGTCTCGTTTTGCGGACAAAGCAGTTAACCAGAGCTAATCAAGAATTGGCTGAAAGAATTGCTGTTAGCGAAGCAGTCTGCATGGAAAATCAACGATTAGAAGAGGCATTACTACAAGCACAAGAAAAGTACCGCAGTATTTTTGAAAACGCGGTGGAGGGTATCTTTCAAACGACACCGGAAGGATGCTACCTCAGTGCTAATCCTACCTTGGCAAGAATTTACGGCTATGAGTCGCCCAAGGCACTGCTGGAAAAGCTGACTGATATTGAATGCCAGCTTTATGTAGAACCAGAGCGGCGTCAGCAGTTTATTGAGCAGTTGCGATCGCAAGACTCTGTATCTGAGTTTGAATCGCAAGTCTATCGCCAAGATGGCAGCATTATCTGGATATCGGAAAGTGCCCGCGCTGTACGCGACAGTTTAGGCAATCTTCTCTACTACGAAGGCTTTGTTACTGATGTCACCAAACGCAAACAATCGGAAGCCTCGTTGCGGAAATCACAAATGCAGTTTAAAAAACAAGCCGAAGAACTGCAACTAGCATTGCAAAAGCTGCAACAAACGCAGTCACAGCTCTTGCAAACTGAAAAAATGTCCAGCTTAGGACAGCTTGTTGCAGGCATTGCTCACGAAATTAACAACCCTGTTAATTTCATGTGTGGCAATCTTCTTCATGCCAGACAGTACGCGGAAGACCTCTTAGAATTATTCCAACTTTACGCCAAGCATTATCCTCAGCCTGTACCAGAAATTCAAGCCGCAGCAGAAGCCATTGATTTAGACTTTATCATCAAAGATTTTCCTCAGACTCTATCTTCCATGCAAATTGGCGCTGATCGCGTCCATCAAATCGTTCAATCGCTGCGGAACTTTTCCCGGATTGACGAAGCGCAGACCAAACCAGTAGATATTCACCAAGGTATAGATAGTACTCTCCTTATCCTCCACAACCGTTTGAAAGCTAGAGGTACCTATCCTACTATTGCTGTTTTAAAAGAATATGGCGATCTGCCCTTGGTAGAGTGCTATGCCAGCTTATTAAATCAGGTGTTTATGAATCTTTTGTCTAATGCTATTGATGCACTAGAACAGGAGATTGAGAAAGAAGACAAGGGAGCAGAGAACAGCAGTCAACTCTCTTCCCTGTCGCAAATTCCTAATTCCCAAGGCCCAATCCCTACGATTCGCATTCGGACAGACACGATCAGGAATGACTGGGTAGTTATTAGCATTATTGATAATGGGCCGGGAATGTCAGATGAAGTAGTCAGAAAAATATTTGAGCCATTTTTTACAACTAAACCCATAGGTAAAGGGACAGGGCTAGGACTTTCTATCAGTCACCAAATCATTGTTGAAAAGCATGGCGGCACTCTACGTTGTATTTCTGCACCCCAGCAAGGAACTAAGTTTGTTATTGAAATTCCTCTCCGAGCTTCTGCGACCAAGTCAGGGGTATCATGGGGTTGATGGCTCGTAAACTCTCTTCGTACTACAAATTAGCAAGGGAATTATCTTCTAGAGTATCTTCAAACTAGTACTCCGGTGGACTCTTATGTTCAACTACGCGAGTGAACATTAAATTAACAAGGGAATTATCTTCTAGAGTATCTTCAAACCAGTACTCCGGTGGACTCTTATGTTCAACTACGCGAGCGAACATTTTCTGCAACCAGTCTTCCAATGAAACGGCGATCATTGCATTTTTCCATTCTGAGGGGGGGTATTCATGATCGCAGTCGAGTACCGGATTTTCACCAGCAATTAACTCGTCCATATCCAAAGCACAGAAATCCCCTGTACCGATTCGTCCCAAATAGGCGATGGGCAGCGAAGAAGGATAAGTCGGATACTCTTCTGTATCAAGAAGTAGAAGTTTGTAGACTAACTGCCTATACTCTAAAAGAGATTTTGTTCCAAATATGATAATCCCAGAATCTGCCCACCAAGAGTTAGGAGTTGAACGGTTTCCGGTATGAGAGCAAAAGAGATGAGCGCCATTGTACTTAAGTAGAAACTTCCGATAGCTTGGTGGAAGCGATACACTTAGTTCTTGTTCGCATTGATCTACTTCTTCTTGTGTAGCAGCTTCACCCATACTAAATCCCCAGTTAAGGGAGAACTCTTGGAATACACTTCTTGACTGCTCTATTGCTTCAGGTATCCATTCGTACATACTTATCTCAATTTTTAGCTTCAAAAAACAGGATTTAGCACAGATACAAAGGAAATGAGGTATTCCTGCGCGACTCTTTTGTAACGGGACGGGGCTAGGACTTTCCATCAGTCACCAAATCATTGTTGAAAAGCATGGCGGCACTCTCCGTTGTATTTCTGCACCCCGGCAAGGAACTGAGTTTGTTATTGAAATTCCTCTCCATCAGTCGTGTTAAACATGCCTTGTACCATCCTATTAAGTAATGTTTCTTAATAGCTAGGCAAAATAATATCGCCAGTTTTAAGCGAAAAGAAATAGGTAGATAAGCTTTCTATTTCTTTTCGCTTTTTAAACTGACGATAGGGTTATAGCGATGCTGGCTAATGGCTATCCTGGCGAGAGTTTTTTAAGCCAGAAACTTACTTCACCAGCAACTTACTACGTCAACAATTAGTAAAAGGGAATTTTCTGCTTAACGCCATTGCTTCTTGCGACGTGCAACTTCTTTACGTTTGCGTTTTTCCTGGGGAGTCTCGAAATGACGCAGCCTCTTGACATCTGTCAAAATTCCTGCCTTGGAGACTTGACGCTTAAATCGGCGCAAGACCGACTCAATAGCTTCATTTTGACCAACAGTTACTTGAGTCATCCTTCTTAACTAATCAACCTCAATTACTAATCGCCAGTTAATGACTGACTTTGTACATATTCTGGCAAATAATTATGGCAAAAGATATCCCCTTAATGCACGATCGCCATCTTTTAAAGGAAAGTTTTGTTACAACTGAGTAGTTTCAAGAACAAAAGGCGCGATCGCCAACAGACTGAAGCTTGAGGCAAGTTCTGATCGCCACTGGTTTACGGTTGAATCCTGAGGGCGCTGCCCAAAATAGCACAACGCTTTGGCTAGGAAGCCCAGTTCCACATTAGGGGATTTTCATCGAGGTTGTCGGTAACGTGTCGGGCGATGCTATCAATTTCCTGGAGGTCTTCTGCCGACAGGGAAACTTCAGCCGCTTTCGCATTAGCGGTCGCTTGCTCGGCATTTCGTGCGCCAGCGATCGCGTTAGCTTGGGGTTGGGCAATCAACCAAGCAAGGGCGAGTTGAGCAAGGGAGCATTGGTAACGTTCCGCAATTGGGCGCAGTTTATCCAGGGCTTCTTGGGCGTGTTGGTAGTTTTCCCCCTGGAAGAGCTTATTCTTTTTCCGGTTATCGCCTTCTTTAAACTCGTGGTCAGGACCAAACTTACCTGTCAATAGTCCTTGCGCTAAGGAAGAGTAAGCGAGAATCGAGATTTGGTTCTCCGCGCAGTAGGGCATCGCCTCATCCTCGACATAGCGCCAGAACAGCGAGTAAGGGGGTTGTAAGCTGTCAATGCGTCCGTACTGTGTGGCTTCTTCCAACTGGGCGCGGGAGAAGTTAGATACACCGATTGCCCGAATTTTGCCTTGCTCTTTCAATTTGTTCAAGGCACTCATCGTTTCTTCAATCGGCACAGTCTCACTATTGAAAGCTCCAGATGGCCAGTGGATTTGATAGAGGTCGAGGTAATCTGTCTGGAGATTTTTTAAGGAGCGATCGCAAGCCTCAATCACCTGGTCGTATTTGAGGTGGTTGGCAAAGACCTTACTGGCATAAACTAAGCGATCGCGGGGTATATCTGAGAGGGCGGCAGCGATCATTTGCTCAGAGTGACCGTCTCCATAAACTTCGGCAGTGTCAATTGTGGTGATACCTGCATCTACGGCTGCCCGGATCGCTTTTTTAGTTTCGGCATCTTCAATACCAACCCACTGTTTCTTCCCGGCTTGCCAAGTACCCAGGAGGATAGGTGAGATTTGGACATCAGACGTGCCTAAGCGTCGCGTTTCCATATTTATTAAGATCTGTATTTTTCTGTTTGCCTCTCACCTTAGCGAGTTTTTTTGAGTCCTGTTGTACCTCTGTGGTTTGAATCCTTCGAGAACAGGAGTTCCCTAACTTTGGGAAAACCCTCCCCCACTCAACAATAAAATCGGTAGTCTTAAATAAAGACGCGAGGGTTAACAGCCATGCCAGCAACTACTGTCACAACGACTCACGCACTCAAAGAATGGGCGCTTGCTATTGAGGCATTAGAACGGGGCAAAACGATTATGCTGATCCGCAAAGGTGGCATTCGGGAAGTCGGCAATCGTTTTCAAGTCGCCCACAACCAAGTTTTGCTCTATCCTACCTACGAGCATCAAAAGTCTGATTTGTTGAAGGTGGAGTATGCACTGACAGCGCCACCTGTTTCCCCTGGTTGGCATCCTGAAACCGTGCCGATTAGCAGTTGGGCGGAGATTACTGATATTTTGCCAGTCAGCGATCAATCAGTGGTGCAGAGGCTATTACCGCATCATATCTGGAACGAGAAATTTGTCAGCGATCGCCTCCATTGGAAGCCAAATCAACCCCTATTTGTCTTATTGCTGCGAGCTTACCTACTACCACAAGCAGAAGTTATTCCCTATCGCCAAGACTACGGCGGTTGCCGTTCCTGGATCGATCTGGTTGATCCAATTTCCTTGGAAGGAATAACGCCTGTTTTGCACGAAAGTGACTACAACCAGAGGGTAAGCGAAATCCGTAAATTGATCGAGGAGCCGGGTTAAAACCTGCCTTTGCCTGTATACCCCCCAAGCGGCAACGCTGTGGGATTTTTGGCTATCTCAAATAGAGTCTGAGTTCAACTTGTAAACTTCTGGAAGCTTCCACCAGGGAGCCGCAGGAAAGGCATGATGTTCCTTATGGTAGCCAAAGTGGTAACAGGTAACGAATGACCAAAAAACAGGCAGAGCATTAGTTTTTGCTCGATAAGAATTGTTGTATCCACCTTTGGGTTCCCGGTGGGGTAGGTAAGTACCAAAATAAAACAACTGCACAGAACTTAAGAGGGAGGGGACTACCCAAAACCAAGTTAAATTCCGTTCTGGAATATCCAGGGTATAAACAATAATATTGAAGATAGCCACCAACGCCCCAATCCTGAGCCAGCTCCAATATTGCTTCATAAAATAGAAATACCAAGCAAAAAAGTTTTTATGCTTGCTGTCATGAAAATCAGGATCAAGTTCGCTAGCTGGGTGATTGTGATGTATCCAATGCTTTTTCAAAATATTTTGATAAGGAAGCAACCCATAAATAACTAGCGCGAATGCTCCGATAAAATGATTGAGTTTTTTATTTTCAGGGCAAACTACGCCATGCATGGCATCATGGGCAGTAATAAATAATCCTGTATAAAGAAACGTTTGTACAAGTACGGCGGGTAGCAGCCATAACGTCGGAATATTAGAAATATCAATCGTTAACAGGAAAACTAAGCTACTTGCCCAGATTCCAATAATTGCACAAGCAATAAAAACACCATTAACTATTCCTTCACCTTTCACGGTTGACGTGAGTTTGTTTTGTTGCAGTGATGGTTGTTCGGACTGAATCACACATTTACTCCATGTAGGGGTTTGAGAGCAGCTTTATAAGCCACACAATTTGGACAATAACTATCAGCCTCCTGGCAATGAAGGCTGGCAACGTTTTATGAGACAATAAGAGTATTGTCTTAAGCAAAATGAAGTTATATTATGTATTGTAAAGCTTTAAGAGCAGATTGAGGCGATCGCTCTCCTAATTCAGGGTTGAAATAACGAGTAACGCTTGTTATTTGGCTGATTTACCTAGATATTAAGCTTAAATTACTTCATTACAAGCAATAATTAAAAATTTTAGTCTTTAGGGGTTAACAGACTGACAGTCTATTGGAAGCCCTTAAACTGTCAGTCTGTTAACTAATCAACCTGTCCTTAGCGAACGACGTACTGAGGTAGAAGGTGAAGCAGGTCACGAAGGACGCTGTAACCAGCCCAGTCCCAAAGCAAGTAAGCCAGGAAACCAATCATCGCTAGGCGTCCGTTCCATAGTTCGGCTTGAGGATTCCAGCCAAACTTGAAAGTGTTGCGGTCTAAGCCATTGTAAGCTTTGGCAACAGCAGGTAGATCGGTAGCTGTATCAACAATCTTTTCTCTTTCGGGTGTTGGAGTTTTCATAGTTTACATTCCTTAACGTTCTGATAATTTCATCGTAGCTACCAGGCTAAGTGCTGCTATCTGTCTTTAGTGGCAAACCTCAAGCATCTCTAAAGAGTGATGTAGTTTTAAAATCTAGTGACATAATGTCACAAAGGTCAGAAAAATTGAGAAATATTCTAATAGAGAGAGGATTAATTTTTTCAAAGATTACAAATAGAATAAACAAAAAATATGCCTCTAGAGAGGCGTAAGTTCACTTTAGTAGAGTGCGAAGTTGTTTTTACTGCGATTTAAATTAAGTAGCAGGAGCCAATTAAACGTTAAGCGATCGCTGCCTAAAAACGACCTTTTGTAGAAATTAATAGCAACGATTGCGAGCAGTGCCCACCCTACACCTCTCTTGTTCCTCTGCGTTAAAAAAATCGGGCGATTTTACTCCCCGTAAACTGTCACGACAACAGTACGGCGGCGGGGTTTGATATCACATTCCAAGTGGAAAATTTGTTGCCAGGTTCCTAACTCTAACTTGCCATTTTGCACGGGTACGGTGAGGGAAGGGCCAAGCCAAGTAGCTTGCAGATGGGAATGTCCGTTGCCATCGTGCCACATTTGCTCGTGTCCGTATTCCCGACTGGGGGGAATCAGCTTGTTGAGGAGTTCCGGCAAATCGCGTTGCAGTCCGGGTTCAAACTCAATCGTGCCAATGGCGGCGGTACTACCAATGTTGAAGACATGCGCCATTCCCGTCTTGATTCCGGAGCTTTTGACGATCGCATTAACCTTATCCGTCAGGTCATGCATTGTCCCATGACTGTCTGTAGAAAGGTGGATTTGCTCCTGATGAACCATGATTGATGTTGAGTTGAGTTTTTTAGTGGGGCGATCGCATCCCCATCTAACCTCCTATTTTAGGCATCTTCAAACAAATCGAGCGGAAAATGACCGTAGGTGCCGTTTACTGCATCCTCTTCCGATGACTGACAAGACACCAAGACGCCGCGATACTCTCCCGGATAGGGACTTAGATAATGGGACATGCGTTGCGTGTTGAACTTGATATACATCGGTTCTGCTTCAGCGGGAATATCAGCTTGGTCAAGATCAGCCTTGTAACCCAGAGCATTTAAATAACTTTTGAGCGCGGACAACCCCTCAGCCGCATTATCCGCGCAAATTCCGAAATTTTGAGCATCCGATAAATCAGTAAACAGGAGTAGCGCCTGACGCAGTTGAGCTTTTTCCGATTCTGATGCGATGGTTTTATTGTCTATACAACTAAACGCCGTTAGGATTTTGTGGGCAGATTCGAGGGTGAGAGTTGATGAGTGTTCAGTAGACATTGAGGGTGCTGTAACGAATGTGGGGATGATTGATTGTAGTGAGTTTCTGCACAAGAGGAAACGGCTAAGGGTAGGGTGAACCAAAAACTAGCGCCTGCCAGAACTAGAGCAGTAATCGTAACAATCGCCAAAAAGCCTTGCAGAATTAAAATCCTTTGAGGAATATTTCCCGCCTTTATCCCTAGGCACGAGCTAGATCCCCGACTTCTTCAAGAAGTCGGGGATCTGGGCAGTAAGTCAGCACCCAATCCTGGGAGAAGGGGTTAGGAAATGAGGAATGACTCAGATAGCCTTTTTAAAACTCAGCACTCAACGGTGTCCGAGGGAAGGGAATGACATCACGGATATTTGTCATCCCCGTCATGAATTGCACCAAGCGTTCAAACCCCAAGCCGAATCCCGCATGTTCAACCGTACCGTAGCGGCGCAAATCCAGATACCACCAGTAATCCTCTGGGTTTAGCCCTTGAGTTTTAATCCGCCGTTCCAAAACATCCAAACGTTCTTCCCGTTGAGAACCCCCGATGATTTCCCCAATATTGGGAGCGAGGACATCCATTGCCCGCACCGTCTTTTCATCGTCGCTGAGGCGCATGTAAAACGCCTTGATTCCCACTGGGTAGTCGGTGACGATGACGGGTTTTTTAAACAGTTCTTCTGCTAAGTAGCGTTCGTGTTCCGACTGCAAATCTACGCCCCAGTTACAGGGAAACTCAAACTTTTTGTTAGCTTTTTCTAAAAGGGCGATCGCGTCTGTATAGGTAATCCGCTCAAACTCGCTGTTAATAATATTCTCCGCCGTTGCCAACACCGTGTCATTAATGCGCTGGTTGAAGAATTCCATATCTTCCGGACAACGTTCTAGGACTGTCTTAAAGACGTACTTTAAGAACTCCTCCGCCAAGTCCATATTGCCCTTCAAGTCACAAAACGCCATTTCCGGTTCCACCATCCAAAACTCTGCCAAGTGGCGCGAGGTGTTGGAGTTTTCCGCCCGGAAAGTAGGGCCAAAAGTGTAGACGTTACTAAACGCCATTGCCATCACTTCAGCTTCCAACTGTCCGCTCACCGTTAGGTAAGCAGGGCGTCCAAAAAAGTCTTGAGCGTAATCAATATCTTGCGTATCTAGGCGAGGAACGTCCTTTAAGTTAAAGCTAGTGACGGCAAACATTTCCCCCGCTCCCTCGCAGTCGCTAGCGGTAATCACAGGGGTGTGAATCCACAAGAAACCCCGCTCTTGGAAGAACTGATGAATCGCGTAGGAGCAAGCATTCCGCACGCGGAATACAGCGCCGAGGGTATTGGTACGCGGTCGTAAATGCCCGATTGTCCGCAAAAACTCAAAGGAGTGACGTTTCTTTTGCAGGGGATAGGTTTCTGGGTCAGATGCGCCGTAAACCTTGACCGCAGACGCTTGTAGCTCAATCCGCTGTCCTTTTCCCTGAGACGCGACTAGGACACCCGACGCTTCCACAGACGCCCCGGTATTGATCTGCTTGAGGATATCTTCATACCCTGGCACCTCAGAGTTGAGTACCACTTGCAGATTACCCATAGAGGAGCCATCGTTGACTTCCATAAAGGCAAAGCCTTTCAACTCCCGCTTCGTGCGTACCCAACCTTGAATGGTCAACGACTCCTCAGGTTGACCATCTCTCAATATTTCTGCAATCCGTCGAGTCACCATGTTTCAGACAGCCACTAAATAATGCAAATGCGCTCTTAAATCAATTGGCATTAACCTTCTTCAGTGTAATCGTTCTCCTGTACAGAAATGGAGGTACCCATTCGGCTGTCGGTTCATTGCCCGTTCAGTAGGCTACAAGGACAAGTTCGCTAATCTTCTTAACCAAGGATAAAGCGCCCAATTGGCGATCGCTCGCTTCACCCTCTCCAGTCGCCAAAACCACAAAAGTTAGAATGGAAGCGCCGTACTTCGTCTTTTGCTCCCTCCTTCTAGAGTCACGCCATGAAGAAAAAATTACTGATTAGTTCTCTTTGCTTGCTTGCTGCTGGAAGTGGGCTGAAGCTGGCATTCTCTCCAGCCAATGCTGATACCCCTGCGGTCAATAATCCGTCGCCTGTTGTCGAGTCTACGCAAGCTGCTCCCGCCACGCGATCGCAACTACAACTTCTAGATGCGGGGGCTGAACCCAGGCAGGAGCTACGTTTTAGCCCCGTAGTCAACGCCAAGCAAACGCTGACGATTACAACCAATCTAGATATGGTTACCGCGATCGCGGGACAACCCATACCCTCGTTCAAAATCCCGGCTAGCAGGATGACGATGGAAACCGTTGTCACTCAAGTCGATCCCAACGGCGATATTCACTTTGATTTCTCTTACACAGACGGTGATGTTGTTGCCGATTCCAGCGCTTCGCCAGAAGTCGTTAACGCTGTGCGTTCAACACTCCAAAAGATGGTTGGGATCAAGGGTTCTTATGTCATTGATAATCGAGGACAAGTCAAATCCACTAATGTTGACTTACCGGAAGACCTTGACCCCAGGAGCAAACAACTACTGGAGCAAGTCTTCAGCTCGCTGGAGCAACTGTCTTCACCTGTTCCTGAAGAAGCGGTTGGCATCGGTGCTAAGTGGCGCGTGTCTTCTTCCCCAACTTTCAGTGGCATGAACTTGAATCAGAACACGGTTTATGAGTTGGTGAGCCTGCAAGATAATGTTGCCACCCTCAACGCCAACATTGAACAAGAAGCAGCATCTCAGAACTTAAGCATCCCAGGACTACCAACCACAGCCAAGTTGAATTTGAAATCCTTGGATTCTCAAGGACAGGGACAGGTGGTGATGCAGCTAGACGAAGCAATGCCGATGCGATCGTCAATCTCTATCCGCTCCAACACGGCGATGGATGTTGAGATGAGCCAAGGCAAAACAACACCGATAGAAACCAATCTCACAATGCAGATAAATCTCGAATCTCAACCCTAGTAGCAGGATAGCGCTACCTCTTAAACGTAGGGTGGGCAACGCCCGCGATCAAACTGGAAATCCTTACAAAAACTTCCTTCTAGGCAATGCCTACCTTACAACTGAATTGGTTTTATTTAACCGCTAAACCGTCTTAAACAAGCACGTCACGAGGTACTCAGATGACAGAAACAGCACAACAAAAACGGGTAGTTGTTGTTGGTGCAGGATGGGCGGGATTAGGCGCAACCTACCACCTCGCACAACAGGGCTATGACGTTACCCTCCTAGAAGCTGGCCCCTATCCCGGTGGCTTAGTCGCCGGGTGGAAAACCACCGAAGGACGTTCCGTAGAAGGTGGGATTCATGGCTTCTGGTATCCCTACAGCAATATCTTTTCCCTCGTTCGAGAACTGGGACTGCAGCCCTTCACTCCCTTCACCCGCTCTGCTCAGTATTCTCCCGCCGGATTAGAAGTTGAATCCCCCATATTTCAAGACGAACCCCAACTCCCTACACCACTGGGAACCTTTCTCTACACTCGCTTCAAACGCTTACCACTAATCGACAGACTTTCTGCCCTTCCTCTCCTCTACGCTATTGCTGATTTTGATAATTCCGATGAAGCATGGCGACGTTACGACAAAGTAACAGCACGGGAACTGTTCAAGCAGTTTGGTGTCTCTGCCCGACTTTATAAAGATTCCTTTGAACCGATGCTGTTGGTGGGATTATTTGCCCCCGGAGAGCAATGTTCCGCCGCCGCCGCTCTGGGAATGCTGTATTACTTCATTTTGGCTCACCAACCCAACTTTGATGTTGTCTGGTGCCGGGGAACCGTGGGAGAGACGATCTTTAAACCTTGGGTGCAGCAGATTGAAAAAGCTGGCGGTAAGGTACTCATCAATCAGCGGGTTAATGATGTTCTCCTTGACGAGATAGGGAAAACCAAAGGTGTTGTCTGCGGCGATGAAGTCTTTGAAGCCGATGCTGTCATTTTTGCCGTCAGCGTCAGCGGCATGAAAAAGATTGTCTCCGGTAGTTCTACCCTGAAGAAGTATCAGCAATTCCGGGACTTGCAAAATTTAGGGGCAATTGATGTCTTAGCAACCAAGCTATGGTGCGATCGCAAAATCAATGTACCTTTGCCTTCTAATGCTTGCTTTGGTTTTGACTCTACAACAGGTTGGACATTTTTTGACCTCAACGCCCTACAAGATGAATACAAAGATGAACCTGGTACCGTCATTGAAGCCGACTTTTACCACGCCAACCAGTTGCTGTCGATGAGTGATGAGGAAATTGTAGAGAAGGTACAACGGGATTTAGCGGTTTGCGTGCCAGAATTTCGGGATGCAAAAGTTATTGACAGCAGTATTATCCGAGTCTCTCAAGGTGTGACGCACTTTGCTCCGGGTAGCTATCAGTATCTTTTGTCAGCAAAAACGAATATCCATAATCTATTTATGAGTGGCGATTGGGTTATTACCCGCCACGGTTCTTGGTCGCAGGAAAAGGCTTATGTGACGGGTTTGGAAGCCGCAAATTTAGTAATTAAAAGTTTTGGAATTGGAAATAAAGCTAACATTATTCCCGTCGAACCTGACGAACCGCATATCCAAATTGCCCGGACGGTTAATCAAACAGTACGCGGTATAAGTGAATCGTTTTTACCTAAATTTTGGTTACCTTAGAACTAAATCTTTAGGGTAATCTAGAAAATGTGTTTTCTGTGCGGCTGTCGGAAATTGAGGGAGTTGAAGCCGATAGCGAAACCCAAGAGGCGGTTGCCGATTGGCACTATTGGGTTAATAGAGGATATGAATTGTGAAGGGACAATCCTATGGCAGTTTATCAAGTTCGGTTGCTCAATCCGGCAATGAATCTCGACCGCACCATTTCGGTACCCGACGATCAATACATCCTCGACATGGCGGAAGAGGCGGGGATTCGTTTACCCGCAGGATGCCGTGAAGGTACCTGTTCGTCCTGTGTCGCAAAACTGGTGAGTGGTGAAGTGGATCAAAGCGAGCAAAAATTTCTGCAACCCTCAGAAATTGCGGCTGGTTATACAATCACCTGTGTCGCTTATCCCTTGTCTGATTGCACTCTGGAGACTCATCAAGAGCAGGTTTTGTACAATTCTTCTCTTTACTTTAAGAAGGATGCTAACTGAGGAGGGCGGGTTTTGGACAAGAGGTATTTGCTAAACCCGCCCCTACAAGGTTTATGAAACTGATGCTTTGGCAGAACTCATCAAGGCTTTGGTGGTAGACTGACCTGCCTGTCGTAACTGTCGTGTTAACTGAAGGTTGAGCAGTGCCCAAATCAGCGATTGACCGACGAGGGTTAGGATAACGGCTGTCCCGGTGGTGTTTTCAATAGCAATCCAAGGAATCGCAGAGAATAACCAAACACTAGGGGTATTTCCTGGAAACAGTGAGAAATAACCAAAAGCTAAGGGCGGTAAGACAATCGCCGCAACGACGGCTGTCGCTGCAAATCCCGCTCGTTTCGGGTGCTTTATGAATAACGTAAGTTGAGCGATGCTGGCATAGACCAAAATCAGACTCATCGTGAGTAGTACTCCCAAAACGGCGGCTATTTTGTCCTCACCATTGAACCTTAGCTGTATCCAGGGAAGTAAGATGGCAGAGGCGATCGCTATATTTATCCCAATTGCGACTATTGCTGGACTTTTTTCTCCCCTAATCAAATCTTGCATCAGGCTGCGCTTGCGGGAAAATTCCTGTCGATGCCGATACCTTGCCCAATCTTGCATCGCTTGTCGATGGGGACTCAGCGCCGCGATAAAAAACAAAAACAGCAGCAGGTTGCAGATAACCAAAATCGACAAATGACCGAACAAATTTCCGATTCTGAAGTACTCCTCGTGGTTGTTGGATTCCCAAGCAAATGCCAGCAGTACCAGATTAAAGGTAGCGGTTAGACAGTAACTTTGTTGCTTGCTGAGTAATGTAGCACTGGGAGTATGGAAACGACGTTTAAGCCCTTGCCATAGCCAGTAAGTCCATAGACCATAATTCAGCAGTACTAAACCAGTCACCTTCACCCCACTGGTACCGACGGGTACGCCAAACACCTGCAACGAGTCTAAGCCTCGAATGAAAACATCAAACGCCCCAGAGATCGTGCTTCTATCTTTTAAGTAGGGCAGAACAACTAAGGGCCCAGCCAATAGAGTGATGTTGTTTAGGGGGTAGTTACTGACTAAATGCCCTCCGCTTTGAGTGATGATACTGATGATCGCCAAAAATAGAAGTACTAAAGCACTACCCAGCAAAGCGTGAATCCCACCCGAAGAATTGCTAAGTAACCCAAAGACTTGGGACAGAATATAGAAAAACAAGCAGCTAGCCGCTAAGACAGCGTAAAAGCCCAAAATTGAGACCAGTGGAATCCCAGCAGAGAATCCTGAAAACAAATGCAAAGGTAGCGCTAGAAAACCAATTAAATAAAGAAGGCTGGGGACGCCAAGCACCTTACCCAATAAAATGCTTTGAGCAGACTGGGGAGTGAGACGAATGAAGTTTAGTGTGCCGCTAAATTTTTCCTTCGAGAGGTCGCTAATCAGCATATAGGTGCCGACTGCCAATAAGGTGAAAATACCTGCAATGCTGAGACAAATAAATACCTCTGTCCACCATAGCGACCAATTAACCAAGTAGTTCCCGAAACTATCGGTGAGACAAGTGCGAGATTCACCAGTGCAGTAGTGGCTATAATCCCCTGTTGGAGATGGTTCCAGACGATACCCCCCTGGTAGCTCACTGGCGAATAACAGTAGAATTAGTAACTGACTGCCTAAAGAAATGACTGTGGCAATCAAAACATTCTGGGGTTTAAGACGCCCTTTTAGTTCTCGAACTAGTTGAGGGTTCCACTCTCCTAACTGGGTAAATATGTCAAATGCCATACAAATTAATCTCCTTATAAGAGAAATTTTGGAGCGGACAAGGTTTTCATTACCAGCAGTTATTTGCGTTCTCTAACTAAAGAAAATTAGAGATCTAAAACGATTAAACTGCTTTGAATTTGTTGATAAGAACCTGGCTAGCAGTGAAATGATTCAGGATGCTTGTTGATGACCCAGCTTAAGGAAGATAGTTTCCAAATCTTCAGGGGCGCAGTGAAATTCGGTCAGGGGAATCCCTGCCGCAATGAGCGATCGCAACAGTTGGGCACAGTCTTCTTGACCTCCAGAAAAGTGAACGCGCAGATGCCCGGTTTTAGGCATAACTTCCCAATCTTCAACGAGGGGATAATTTTTCAATTGGGCTTGCAAGTCTTCCAAGGAACCCAGGGTAGCGAGAAAGATTTGCTGGCGAGAAAGACGCTGGTAAAGTGCGCTTAAGGAGGCACTTTCGACAAGATAACCCAGTTCCATGATGCCGACAGAGGTGCAGAGTTCGGCAAGATCGCTTAGGACGTGAGACGAAATCAAAATCGTCATTCCCGCTTCCTGCAAAACTTTGATAATTTGTCGAAACTGCATCCGCGCGATTGGATCGAGTCCGGAAACGGGTTCATCCAGTAGCAATAAAATCGGCTCGTGAATAATCGTGCGGGCAAGGCTGAGGCGTTGTTTCATCCCCCGCGAAAGGGTGGCAATGAGACTCTTGCGCTTGTGGGTGAGTTGTACCAGTTCCAGTACCTCCTGCAAGCGCTGGCGACGCTTTACCTGACGCAGGTTATAGAGACGCCCAAAGTAGTCGAGATAGTCCCAGACGGTTAAGTCCTCATAGAGGGGATAGTCGTCCGGTAGGTAGCCAAGGCGCTGTTTGAGGGCGGGGTTGCTTTGATCGCGCAGGAGGCGATCGCCATTAATATAAATTTCGCCTGTCGTTGGCTCCTCTGCCGCCGCTAGCATCCGAATTAGGGAGGTTTTTCCAGCACCATTAGGCCCAATCAACCCGTAAACTTCCCCCGCCTCGACTTGTAAATCCACCTCATGAACGGCAATGTGGCGGTCGTACTGTTTCGTCAGTGCGCGAGTATCAATCGCTAGTTCTTTTGCCATAACCACTAAGAGCGAGTCCTGACGGCAACGTCAGTTAAAAATTACCTGTCAGCCTAGCCTGTCTCTACAAAAAGTGTCAGTAACATTACTGAAATTGAAACAAAGACGCGATCGCGCTCTTGTCGGAATACAAACCAAAATCGCTCTCAAGCTTTGATACTCAAAAAATTAGAGACTGCAAACTGTCACTACCTATAAGCTTTCTTCTGCGGTCGTCGCGCCTTGATTCGGCTAACAATTTCTTCAATTTTCTCTCAGCTTCCAAGGGCACTCGTTCTTGAGTTTGAGCATCGAAGGGGCGATTTAGGCAACAAAAATCTAAACAAATCAAGAACCCCATCGATACAGTTGCTCTTGTATGATGTTTACTCTACAAGGATTTCCTAATTCATTTAGTAACTATCTCAACAAAATTTCTTATGACACAGCATCACCGCATCACCCTACTACCTGGCGATGGCATTGGCCCTGAAATTATGGCGGTAGCGGTAGAGGTGCTGAAGGTTGTTGGACAGCAACTAGATATCGAGTTTGAGTTTCAAGAAGCCCTGATTGGTGGGGCGGCAATTGACGCCACAGGCGAACCCCTGCCAGCCCAAACGCTGGAAATGTGTCGCAATAGCGATGCCGTCTTGCTTGCCGCTATTGGCGGGTACAAGTGGGATTCTCTCCCCCGGAATTTACGCCCAGAAACCGGACTGCTGGGACTGAGAGCCGGATTGAAACTGTTTGCAAACTTGCGTCCAGCGATAATCTTGCCCCAACTAATTGACGCTTCCTCCTTAAAACGAGACGTAGTGGAAGGGGTCGATATTATGGTGGTGCGCGAACTCACTGGGGGTCTTTATTTCGGCGAACCCAGAGGAATTTTTGCCACGGAAACGGGAGAGAAGCGAGCTGTCAACACAATGGCTTACAGCGAAGCGGAGATCGACCGCATTGGCAAAGTCGCCTTTGAAACTGCCCAAAAACGCGGTGGAAAACTCTGTTCTGTGGATAAGTCCAATGTATTAGAGGTGTCCCAATTGTGGCGCGATCGCATGACACAGTTGGCGTCCAATTATCCCGATGTGGAACTTTCCCACTTATATGTGGATAATGCCGCCATGCAACTGGTGCGATCGCCAAAACAATTTGACACGATCGTCACAGGGAATCTATTTGGTGATATTCTCTCGGATGCAGCCGCTATGCTGACAGGCAGCATTGGTATGTTGCCCTCTGCCAGTCTCGGTGAATCAAAACCAGGAGTTTTTGAACCTGTCCACGGTTCCGCACCAGATATTGCCGGACAAGACAAGGCAAATCCCTTGGCACAAGTCCTAAGTGCAGCGATGATGCTGCGCTATGGCTTGAATCAAAAAACGGCTGCTGACCGCATTGAGCAAGCTGTGCTGCAAGTACTAGACCAGGGTAAGCGTACCGGTGACATCATGTCAGCAGGAATGACTCAGTTGGGCTGTCGGGCGATGGGAGAGGCTCTCATTGATGCACTCCAGTCAACCTAGTCCTCTATAATTCCCTCTTGCTGCAATGACACGCTCTAGATTACAGTCGAGCTGAAAACTTTGGGGGTAGCGGGTGGTATATACATCACAGCAACGAACAGAAAACTATACAGAGCGGATGGATCTACCAGTTTTGCTAGACCCCTCAATATTAAGAGCAGCTCGACACATCTATCACACTTACTATGAAGTCCACCCCAATCGTATGGATCGCCCAACGGGGGTCGCCATTCACCGATTTACCCATCGCGGAAAACTGATTTTTTCAACCAAACCGATTTTGTTACCGGATGAGTGCTTTGTACCCTTCAGTCAGCTTGAGGCAGAGATTTATTAAGGGTGAAGTATGAAGTATGAAGGGTGAAGGGTGAAGTATGAAGGGTGAAGGGTGAAGGGTGAAGTATGAAGGGTGAAGGGTAAGAGGTTCTCCCTTGCTCCCGGTGCTCCCCATCCTCTTATCTCCCGTTCGGCTGAGCGTTCGACTGCCCTTCGGCAGGAGTTCGGCGAAGGCTCACTCGAGCCGCTCAGGAACCGCGCTCACGCCGAAGTCTTACGTCGAAGCCTGCTCCCGTACCCTTACCAAATAGTGACCGATAGCAAACATGGAAGCTCTGATTGCTGTTGTAACAGCTTTGTTTGTTTTTGCCTTGGGTGCTGCAATTGGTAGCTTCCTGAACGTGGTAGTCTACCGCTTGCCTGCAAATTTATCAATTCTTTGGCCCCCTTCTCGCTGCCCTCATTGCTTGCACTCCTTAGGAAAGCGTGAGAATGTCCCCGTTTTAGGGTGGCTGTGGCTGCGGGGGCGTTGTCGTCATTGCAAAAGCCGGATTTCTGCGCGTTATCCTCTGGTAGAAGCGGCGACGGGATTTTTGTTTATACTAGTTTTCTGGACATCTAGTTCTAGCGTACAAGTAGTAGGGTATTGGGCGTTTGTCAGTTGGCTGTTAGTCTTGTCGCTGATCGATCTTGATACCATGACGCTTCCCAATTCCCTGACGCAGTCGGGATTAGTGGCGGGGCTAGGGTGGCAAGTGGCGAATGGTTGGTTTGAGTCTGCTCAAATTACCGCCATGCCGGAGCGTTTGATGATTGGTATTTTTGGAGCAGTGTTAGGAATTTGGTTATTTGATTTTATTGCCAATGTGGGTTCAGTGGTCTTCCAGCAGGAGGCAATGGGGGGAGGCGATGCGAAACTAGCGGCGATGATGGGGGCGTGGTTGGGCTGGAAGTATCTGCTTTTAGCCGGGTTTCTCGCTTGTGCGGTGGGAGCCTTTGCGGGAGGCGGCGCGATCGCCTGCGGCTGGATAACCCGACGCCAAAGGATGCCTTTTGGCCCGTTTCTCGCCCTTGGTGCAGCATTAACAATTTTTTGGGGAGAGGCAATTCTTAGCGCTTATCTAGGGCTGTTTTTTCCTCTACTCTAAAACGAAAAACGTAGCAAGTTCTCTCAATAATGATAATTTAAAACTTAACGCTTTTTATAAGCACAATTTTTGAGTTTCTTGCGTCTTAATCCTACCGTCTTGATAAGATTGACCTGTGTCTTGGATAACAATAAAAACCACTAACGTGCGTTGGGAAGCTGAGTTGATGCAGCAACTGCTTGCTGCTCATCAAATCCCAGCGCGGGTTCTCGACATTGGGATTGCGTCTTATTTTGGTGCAGGGAGTCCGGCTGCTCTGCAAGTTCTCTCGCAAGATCAGTGGACGGCTTTGCTTCTCTTAAGTTCACCGGAGGAGGAGCAATTCGGGGCATCGGAAAATAATTAAGGAATTTATAGCTTTCATGTCTCTATTTGATTGGTTTGCAAATCGACGGAAATCCGAACCGATTAATCAACAACGGCAAGAACGTGAGATTGCGGATGGTTTGTGGATAAAGTGCCCAGAGTGTGCTGTTTTGGCTTACACCAAAGACCTCAAAGCAAATCAAATGGTTTGCCTGGAGTGTAATCATCACATGCGGGTATACAGTGATGAGCGTATCGAGCAATTGATCGATGCCAATACCTGGATGCCACTAGACGAGAACTTGCGCCCCAGCGATCCGTTAAAGTTTCGCGATCGCAAACAATATAGCGATCGCTTGCGAGAAACCCAGGAAAAGACACATCTTGTCGATGCCGTCCAAACAGGTATCGGGAAGCTAGATGGCGAGTCCGTCGCCCTAGGGGTAATGGATTTCCGCTTTATGGGTGGCAGTATGGGTTCGGTAGTCGGTGAAAAAATCACGCGATTGATCGAACAAGCCACCCAGCGACGCATTCCAGCGATCGTTGTCTGTGCGTCCGGTGGGGCAAGGATGCAAGAAGGAATGTTGAGTTTGATGCAGATGGCAAAAATTTCTGGAGCACTAGATCGCCATCGCGAAGCAAAACTACTTTACATTCCCCTACTCACTCATCCCACAACGGGAGGAGTCACCGCCAGTTTTGCCATGTTGGGAGATATCATCCTGGCAGAACCGAAAGCCACCATCGGCTTTGCGGGACGGCGAGTGATTGAGCAAACCTTGCGGGAAAAATTACCCGACGATTTTCAAACCTCGGAATATCTCTTGCAGCACGGTTTTGTGGATGCCATTGTCCCCCGGACTCAGTTAAAGAAAACCCTCGCCCAACTAATTCGCCTACACCAGCCTGTACTAGCTACACCTTTGATGATGTCTATCCCCGAAGCTGTTACATTCAGCATTAGGGGAAGCGATTGATCCCCACTCAAGAGACTGACGTGACTTACATGTGACGCTCAGTGGCATCATATTCATAGTAGAGCGACTCAATCTTTAGCCGCCATCACTAATAACTATGGGGTTTGCAGACTTATCCATTGCAGAAATTGCCGCAGAATACGACCTCACAGCCCAAGAGGTCTGTAATCTGTGCGATCGACTGGGAATTGCCTACAAGTCCCCTGAAACTCGTCTTGCCTTGGAGGATGCTAAGGCAATCATTTCTACAATTTTGTCCATAAGACAGGGTTCTGGCGAGTGAAGTTAGAGAAGATTACTTTTGACTTACTCGGCTGGAGCAATACCTGGGGAAAATATCCTGCGGTTAATGCTTTGGCTTTAGGGTACGAAGCTGTGCTTTTGAACCCAAAAAGAGTTGTTTTGGGCAATCTTCTCAAGACGGTAGGACAGGCGGAGACTGAGTAAGTGCTGTGTTGACTCGTCCGAAACGAATGAGCAAAATTTTCAAGGAGAACTATGCTTAAGCGATTGATCTTGCTTGTTGTAGCAAGTGCATTTTTTGCCTTTCAAATTGCTGTTGGGAACGCGACAGCCGTTGAACTAGATGTTCAGACTCGTACATTGCCAGCGAATGAAGCTGGTGACACCACTGTCTTGAGTCTCGAACAAGTGCAGAAGGGTAAACGCCTCTTTAACGACACCTGCTCTAAGTGCCATGCGGGAGGTAGAACGAAAACTGACCCAAACATCGGTCTAGATACAAACGTTCTTGCTGGTGCGACACCACCACGGGACAATATCGCCGGGTTGGTTGATTACATGAACAACCCCACCACCTATGACGGAGAAATCGATATCTCGGAGCTGCACCCCAGCACCAAGAGTGCAGATATTTTCGCTGAGATGAGAAACCTCACTGAAGATGACCTAGAAGCGATCGCTGGTCATATTCTTCTTCAGCCGAAGATTATCGGCAGAATGTGGGGTGGGGGCAAAGTTTACAACTAATTTGCCTCGCAAGTGATCGGGAGAGAGGGTGAGGCGGTAGCAAAGGTAGGGAGAACTTTTGTAGCCTCTTACTCGCTCTCCATCAGCCTCTTTTGGCTAATAAGCGCACCGAAAGCTATTGAGAAGGGAATCGCCTTCTGCCCCTGTTTACTAAAGATGAACATGCTGACCTGCTTACGCTATATCATTCAAGTTACCCAGTCTTGGGCGCGTCAACTGTTCTCAGTCCGAGGTCTTATTGCTGTTTTAGTGGCTTTGCTAGGTATCTCCATCCTCAGCGCTCCGGCACAGGCGGGAATAGATACCTACGTCAGACGCTACTTAAAGGTTACAGAACCAATCGCCCTTGATGTCGATGGTCAAGGGCATACAGCACAGTTTTCTCCCGAAGATTTGACCATCGGCAAAGAACTGTTTGAAACACACTGCCTTAATTGTCATGTTGGAGGCGCGACCTTACCCGATCCATCGGTATCCCTATCTTTAGATACCTTGGCGGGAGCAACGCCACCGCGCGACAATGTTAACAGTTTGGTCGCCTTCCTGCGGGAACCTATGACCTACGATGGCAGCTCAGAAACGTTTTGGTGCCGTGAAGTGCCAGAAAGTTGGATGCCACGGAAGCAGGTCGAAAAACTAGCGGCTTTTGTCCTCCGCGCTGCCCAAGAGGCACCAGGGTGGGGTACAGAAAAGTTTTAAGATTAGCTAGAGTCAATATATGGTCAGAACGCTTTTACCTGTCAAAAGACGCTCGGCAAGTATAAACTCTTAGCTTCTCTCTGCTAGAATTGAAGCTTTGCCAAATTTGTGTTAAGTAAGTTAAACGAAAATTTCAGGAGATAAAAATGAAGATTGCAGCCGCAATTCGCAAGAAACTGGGCGTGATTTTGTCCACACTCTTGCTGGTTGTTGTCAGCTTTGCCTTGTCAGCAACCCCTGCCGCCGCAGATTCCCACGTAGTGAAAATGGGCTCCGACTCTGGACAGTTAAAGTTTGTCCCAGAAAGTATCACGGTTAGTCCTGGTGACACCGTGCGCTGGGAAATGAACAAACTGGCTCCTCACAACGCTGTCTTTGATGCCACTGGTATCCCCAACAAAAGTGCAACCCTAGCCAAAGAACTGTCCAAAGACAAGTTACTCTTCTCTCCCGGAGAGTCCGCTGAAGTTACCATCCCAGAAGATGCCCCCGCAGGAACCTATTCCTACTACTGCCAACCTCACCGTGGCGCTGGTATGGTCGGTAAACTCGTTGTTGAGTAGACCGTTAACTTCTACTGAAGTTTAAAGAGTGACTACAGGTAAAGCGCCCCTAAACTATGGCTTTTCTTTTAGCCCTCTCCAGACAAATCCTCTGGCAAATGAGAAGGTTGTAAACAGCTTTGCCCTTGAAGCAAAAGCAGTTTAAGCCAAAACAACCGATTGTGTTTTTGCCAGGACATGAACCCCTCTATGCTTGCTAGAGGGGTTTTATTTCAGCAGATTCTCAATAAAGTTTTTAACTGAAGTAGCTTGGAACAGACAATTAGTGACAAGTTAAGTTATGTTTTTTCCAGTCTTTAGGATAAAAAGTTAACTGTGTTTCCTATTCACGATGAAACTCCAACACGGATCACTCCGTTTGTCACCTATGCCTTGATTGGGGCAAATATCTTTATTTTTTTGTATCAGCTCGCTCTGTCTTCCTCTGAGCTGCAACAGTTTTTCCAGACTTATGCCCTTGTTCCCAGAGAGCTAAGCGCTGCCTTAGCAGGTGAGGCTGGCGATCGCCTTGTGCCGGAAGCGCTGACGTTGGTGAGTTCACAGTTCCTGCATGGTGGCATTGCCCATATTCTGGGAAATATGCTATTTCTCTGGATTTTTGGCAACAACATCGAAGAGCAACTTGGTCACATCAAGTACTTAATCTTTTACATTGCTTGCGGCGTACTGGCGGCTCTAACCCAGTGGTTTTTCTCGATGGGATCGGGCATTCCCTCCCTGGGTGCCAGTGGCGCGATCGCTGGCGTGATGGGGGCTTATATTCTTAAATTTCCCCAGGCTCGCATCCGAACAATGGTTTTTCTCGGCCCCTTCATCACCTTTCCTCGAATCCCCGCCTTTTTCTTCCTCGGTTTTTGGTTTGTGATGCAGGCATTGTATGGCGTTGTTAGTCTCAACGCTCAAAGCACTGTGGAAACAGGTGGAATTGCCTACTGGGCTCATGCTGGGGGCTTTGTTTTCGGCGCAATCTTAGGCCCGCTCCTAGGGTTGTTTTCGGATTCGTCACCGCGTTCTTAGCACTGATGGGGAGCACCGGGAGCAGCAGCGCAGGAGAGAACCAATAACCTCCTTCATAATTCTTTGAAATCTATCCTTAGTTGGCTGGTTCTTAGCTGCCAACTACGTTATGTTTTTTCCAGCTTTTAAATAAATAGGAAAAAATACCTGTGGTTCCTTTACGCGATCTAAATCCTGTCAAAATCACTCCCTATGTTACTTATTCGCTGATAATTGCGAATATTTTAATTTTTTTCTACGAGTTATCCTTGCCTGCCCCAGCATTAGATGGTTTTTTTCATCTATTTGCTGTCGTTCCTGGGGAACTGACTACAAGTTTTCATGGCATTGCCGTCAACCAGCCAGTCCCAGAAGTACTAACGCTGTTTACGTCCCAGTTTCTTCATGCTGGATTTGCCCATGTGGCTTTTAACATGTGGTTTCTCTGGATTTTTGGCAACAACATTGAAGAAGAACTCGGCAGCATTAAGTTTTTGTTGTTTTACTTGGCGTGCGGTGCTTTGGCAGCGTTGACCCAGTGGTTTTTCTCAGCGCAGTCGGGAATTCCTTCTTTGGGAGCGAGTGGCGCGATCGCTGGCGTTATGGGAGCCTATATTCTCAAGTTTCCCAATGCCAAGGTGGTTACTTTAGTTCCATTAGGTTTCTTTTTCCCCACTTTTAAAGTTCCGGCTGTCTTTTTCCTCGGTTTTTGGTTTTTGCAACAAGCCTTAAATGGTTTGGCAATGTTAGAAGCTCCCGCCAATGTCGGCATGGAGAGTGGCGGCGTTGCCTACTGGGCGCACGCTGGCGGCTTTATCTTCGGAGCGATCCTAGGGCCTTTACTGGGGTTATTCTCCCCTGACTCTAAGCCCCCCGCCTACACCACGGAACCCGCCCCTGCCGAAGCTTATGAATCGTCTAAATCTTATTAAGCGATCGCGGGCAAGTATTTAGCAGTTGCTAGTCGGTAGTTCTCAACTACTGACCAGCACCAAACTAAAAGCGTGAGGCTCCAGTTGGGACATTTCCCGGCTCGGGAAGGTCTTCTGAGAAATCCTCGTCTTCTTCCTCTAGCAAGGTGTCTTCTTCCTCTTCCTCTACCACATTGGGAAGGGCAACGGGCTTGTCAACGCCGTTGATAATGGCTCCAATCATGGGCAGTTCAGCGTCTACCAGCTCGTCCACTGCCTCAGCCAGCATTGTTTCTTGGGTGTAGCCTGGTCGCGTTACCAGCACAATGCCATCGGTAAACGGTTGCAGTAACAAGGCGTCGTTGCAACGGGAGAGAGCAGGAGTATCGACGACAACTAAGTCAAACCGACCGCGAACATCTTCGAGCAGTTGTTGGAGTTCGCTAGACTCAATAATTGCAGCGGCTTGTCGCTGAGGGCCGGGACTGGGGACAATGTATAAGTTTTCGATATCAGGAACTAAGCGGATGCACTCGCTCTTGGAGTTGTAGTAGCGTAGCGGTTCTACCGCTGCAGCGGGATCGGGGGAAACTCCCAGGGATTTGGCAAGGGATGCCGATCGCAAATCCGCTTCCACTAACAGCGTCCGCTTTCCGGCTTGGGCAGAAGCGATCGCCAAATTATACGCACTCAACGACTTCCCTTCCTCAGCGACGGTACTGGTCAACAACACCACCTTCAAGGCTTTATTTTCCGCTCGCCGGAGATTGCTGCGGAAGCGCTCATAAAATTCCTGATAGGGAGAATCTGACCTCAACAAAACCGGGATGTTGCTGTGTGTCGGAGTAAATAGCACAATGTAGGGCAACTCACCCAAGAGCGGCACTTCTCGTTGCACCAAGGCTGCCCGTACTTCTTCTGGCGTGTAGTAGGTATTATCCAACGACGCTAAGACGAAAATCAAACCGCCCGCCACAAGCAATCCGACAAATATCCCCACACCGATAGTGGCTGGTGCACTCGTCGCGGTACTACCATCAACCTGCACTTGCGGCCCTTGAGCGATGTTAAGACTACTTACTGTTTCAGCTTCCGCCGCTTGAGCATCTGCCAATGCCGCTTGCATTTTGTTGAACAGCTCTTGTTTGAGCAGTACCTGCTGCTGTCGTCGGGCTTGCTCTAGCTGCTTATTGGGGACTTGCGTGTAAGCCTGTCGCAGTTCCTGCTCATCTCTAATGGTGGAAACTAATTGCTGTTGCAGTGTTTCCTGTTGGGTTTGCAAATTCACCAGTGTATTGGCAAGCTGCTGTCGTGCTGGGTCAAGGTTGCTATCCCGCCGCACTTGACTGGTGGGGAGGGGAGCGGC
>JAESGL010000092.1_pt1 | contig 145208 bp, 131 predicted proteins | sample 9269711 | NCBI WGS metagenome assembly JAESGL01 (sample SAMN14515918, study PRJNA621676) | algae metagenome | isolation source: Kastovskya adunca ATA6-11-RM4 and co-occurring heterotrophs from soil and... | place: Chile: Atacama Desert | collected 2011-06-27 | reverse complement strand
ATACCAGCATCCCGATCTCGCCGCCTGACACACCGCCAAGCGAGCAGCCTAGACCACCGGGATGAGGGGTCCTTTTTCGACGCCGATCACCCCGCTACCGGGGTCCCTTTTCCACGCCGATCCACACGCATGGTGTTCACCACTGCGGTGACCGTTATCCTCTTGGCCGCGCTTGCGCTGTGGGGAACCCGGCAGCTGGACACGCTCGTCGCCGAGCGCAGGAGCGCGGAAGCGGTTCGCGAGAACGAAGCGACGCTGCGCGCCTTCTTCCATACGGAGGGACTGCTCGCTTCGATCATCGAACGTCGCGGCAGCGACATGCGATACCTGACCGCCAACGCCGCGCTCGAGGAGCTCTTCGGCGGCGACGACCTTGCCGGCAAGAACATCAGCGACGTTGATCCGGCGAGCGCCGACCCCGGGCTGCTCGAGCGGCTGCGGGCGATGGAGGCGGGCGGACCGCCGTCCAACGTGGAGCGATCGATCGAGACGGCGACGGGCACCCGGTGGTTCGCGGTGACGATCAGCCCCATCGCCGGCAGTCCGCCGGAAGCTCCGCGATTCGCAATGGCGGCTGTGGACATCACCGATCGCAAGCGCGGTGAGGCGCACCAGCGATTGTTGCTCGACGAGCTCAATCATCGGGTCAAGAACACGCTGGCGGTCGTCCAGAGCCTGGCGCAGCAATCCTTCAGGGGCGATCAGGCGACCCCGGCCGCGCGACGCGCATTCGAGGCGCGGCTGGCTGCGGTCGCGTCGGCCCACAACCTGCTGGTGCGCCAGGACTGGACCTCGGCGTCACTTCGTGTCCTCGCTGCGGAGGTCGCCGGTCCGGGATGCGGTGCCGACCGCGCGCGTATCGATCTCGACGGTCCGGATATTCTGCTGCCGCCTCCGACGGCTGTCTCGCTCGCGCTGGCCTTCCACGAGCTGTGCACCAACGCCGTCAAATACGGCTCCCTTTCCAACGATGAAGGCCGTGTGACGCTTCGATGGACCGTTGCACCCGGAGATCCGAAGAGGCTTTGCATTACCTGGTCCGAGCATGGCGGCCCTCCCGTCACGCTGCCGGAGGCGCGAGGCTTCGGCTCGCGACTGATTGAGCGTGCGCTCTCGATGGAGCTTGGTGGTCCGGTCCAGATGCGCTTTCTCCCACACGGACTGATCTGCACGATCAAGGCGCCGCTCGGTTGACGCGAGGAGCCGAGATCGCTTCCGGCTCTCTGCTCGTTTGCCTCGCAGAAGCACGACCTCCACGACGCGAGCGAGAAGAACTTCGCCACGGCGAGTTCGCGCCCACTGCGAACCTGAATGGGTGTCCGATTCCGGCATTCGGTTCAGGTTCCTCGAAGGTCCGCATCTGGGTCATCCCTGGTGGCTGCGCCGTGCTGCAGGCACCAGGTTGGCTTTGGACGTCGAGGTGTGAAATCGGCTGTACGGCGCTGCGAGTGGCTAATAAGACCGCTGCCTCATCACGCGGGATATGTCATGGTCTTCCGTCACGCATTGCCGCTAGCGCTGTCACTCGCGTCGGGGCCGACGCTGGCGCAAGGCTCCATGGAGCAGGCACGGGCGGTTGCCGGAAAGCCGGCGCGCGCGCCGCAGCGCCTGACCTTGGTCGACGTACCCCGCGCGACAGGCAAGGCGACGCCGCTGTTCGACGGCCACAACCTTACTGGATGGACGCCTTGGCTTGGCTATGCCGACCCGGCGATCACCTATCGCGCCACTGCGGCGGACAAACCGATCGGCATCAGCCGCGACATGTCAGCCGACTTTGCGGTGCGGCAGGTGGATGGCGGCCCCGCGATCTGGGTGAAGGGACAGACTTGGGGCAGCCTGGTGCACCAAGCCGATCTGGCCAACTATCACCTGCGGCTTGAGTACAAATGGGGAAAGCAGACTTGGGCGCCGCGTGAGACCCAGCCGCCCAACAACGGCCTCCTCTACCACACGCATGGCAGGCCAGGCGACGTGTTCGGGACGTGGCGACCGTCGGTCGAGTTCGAGATCATAAAGGGCTCCACGGGGATGATCGTGATGGTCGGCACGCAGACGCGGGCACACGCCGACGTGTCGTTCGATCCAACGCTGATCGCGCCCTATCTCCGCTACCGTCTGGGCGGACGCAGCGTGGAGATGATCAACGGTACGCCGACGTGGAACGTCGAAGCTGCCACCGATGCTGAACGTCCCACGGGCGCGTGGAACACGCTCGACCTCTATGTGCTCGGCGACCGGGCGGTGCATGTCGTGAACGGCGTCCCGGTAGCGGAAGTGCGCAACATGGCCACGATTGCCGCCGACGGCGTGCGCCGTCCGCTCACGCACGGACAGATCCAGCTGCAATCCGAGGGCGCGGAGACCTGGTTTCGCAACATCTACGTGGAGCCGATCCGATCGTTGCCACGGATCGTAGCGTCGGGGGGCTGAGTAGTGGCAGGCTCAGGCATCGACCGACGAAGCAGGAGCAGGTCAACGATCTACGCCTCTGCTGGAGGTGCGCGCGGCATCAGAACGCTTCTTGGGGCGTCGATTGCGGCGGCGATCACTTGCACGGCCGCATCGGCGCAACAGGCCGCGTTGACGGTCGCCGTCACGGTCAAGGCCGACGGCACCGGCCCACGCATCGACCGCAACATCTTCGGACAGTTCGCCGAGAACCTGGGCACGGGCATCTATGGCGGCGTGTGGGTGGGCGAGGGCTCGCCGATCCCGAACGTTCGCGGCATCCGCAGCGACGTCGTCACCGCGCTGAAGGCGCTAAGGGTGCCGAGCGTCCGCTGGCCCGGCGGCTGCTTCGCCGACGAATATCATTGGCGCGATGGCGTCGGCCCACGCGCGAAACGCGCGGTCACGGTCAACGGCAGCTGGGGCAACGCGCTCGAGAAGAACGACTTCGGAACCGACGAATTCTTCGACTTCATCGGACAGATCGGGTCCGAGGCCTATATTTCCGTGAACATGGGCTCCGGCAGCGTCAAGGAAGCCGCCGACTGGATGGCGTACATGACCGCAGACGCCGGCACGACCGCGGGTGCGGAGCGGGCCGCCAACGGGCATTCCGCGCCGTACCGCGTCAAGTTCCTGGGGCTCGGCAACGAAAGCTGGAGCTGCGGCGGCGCGTACACACCTGATTACTATGTCGACGAGCTGAAGCGCTACGCCCGCTTCGCGCGCAACCTGAACGTGGAGCAGAACGGGACCGACAACCCCGCCGGCGGATCGATCGCGGGATCTGACCCGATGCGGCGTATCGCGGTCGGACCAGGGACGCTCGACACCGCCTATACCGACGCGGTCATGCGCGCATGGAAGGCGCGCGATTGGGCGTGGAGCATCGAAGGGCTGTCGATGCATCAATATACCTGGGTCGCCTGGCCGCCCAGCTATGCCAGCATCGGCTTCGGCGAGCGCGAGTATGCGACGCTCGTCAAGGATACGCTGAAGATGGAGGACATGATCCGCATCCATTCGGCGGTGATGGACAAATACGATCCCGACAAGAAGGTGCCGCTGGTCATCGACGAATGGGGGGTGTGGCTGCAAAAGCTGCCGGGCAGTCGCGACGGCTTTCTTCAGCAGCAGAATTCTATCCGCGACGCCATCATCGCCTCGATCAACCTCAACATGTTCGCGCGCCACGCCGATCGAGTCCGCATGGCCGCGATCGCGCAGATGGTGAACGTGCTTCAGGCGATGATCCTGACGGACGGGGCGAAGATGGTGCTGACGCCCACCTATCATCTGTTCAGGATGTACGTGCCGTTTCAGGATGCGAGGCGGCTGCCGATCACCTTCGATGCCGGCACCTATCGCTTCGGCGACGTCGTTCTGCCGCGCGTCGACGCGATCGCCGCGCGCGGCACCGACGGCAAGCTGTGGATCGCGCTGACCAACGTCGATCCCGGCCGACCCGTCACGATCGACGTGCGCATCGACGCAGCCCGCGTCTGTGCGGCGACGGGCACCGTGCTGACCGCGGATCGCGTCGATGCGATCAACAGCTACGACCGGCCCGACACGGTCGTCCCGCGCCCGATCGCCGCCCGCGTCCATCAAGGCCGGATCGCGATCACCCTGCCGCCGAAGTCGGTGACGGTGCTGTCGGCCGCCGAATAGCGACGCCGATCAGCGGGCGGGCATGCCCTGCGCCGCGGGCAGGGCGGTGACGTCGGACGATTCCGCCCAAAGGTTGATGCCGCCATCCTCGGCGGCCTTGTCGATCGCGGCAAGATCGTCGGCGGAGAAGTCGAGCGCCTTTACCGCGTCGAGCGAATCATCGAGTTGTTCGACCGTGCGCGCGCCGATCAGCGCGGAGGTGACGCGCGGATCGCGCAGCACCCAGGCGATCGCCATCTGCGCCAGCGTCTGCCCGCGCGCTGCGGCGATGTCGTTCAGCGCACGGATCGCCACCAGGTTCTGCTCGCTCAGCATCGACTGCGACAGCGATCCGCCGCGGCCGGCGCGCGCGCCCGGCGGAACGCCGTGCAGGTATTTGTCGGTCAACATCCCTTGCGCCAGCGGCGAGAAGGCGATGCAGCCGGTGCCGAGGTCTTCCAGCGTGGCGAGCAGCTCGCGCTCGATCCAGCGGTTGAGGATCGAATAGCTCGGCTGGTGGATGAACAGCGGCACCTTTTCCTCGGCCAGGATCTGCGCTGCCCGGCGGGTCAGTCCCGGTTCGTAGGACGAGATCCCGACGTACAACGCCTTGCCCTGCCGATGGAGCTGGACCAGCGCGCCCATCGTCTCCTCCAGCGGGGTCGTCGGATCGACCCGGTGCGAATAGAAGATGTCGACATAGTCGAGCCCCATGCGCTTCAGGCTCTGGTCGCAGCTGGCGATCAGATATTTGCGCGAGGAGCCGATGTCGCCGTACGGCCCCGGCCACATGTCCCAGCCGGCCTTGGTGGAGATGACGAGCTCGTCGCGGTACGGACCAAGGTCGGCGGAGAGAACGCGCCCGAAATTCTCCTCCGCCGAGCCGTAGGGCGGGCCGTAATTGTTGGCGAGATCGAAGTGGGTGACCCCGCGATCGAATGCGCGCCGCAGGATCGCACGCGCGGTCTCGAACACATCCGATCCGCCGAAATTCTGCCACAGCCCCAGGCTGATCGCCGGCAGCCTCAGCCCGCTGCGGCCGGTGCGACGGTACGGCATCCGGCCATCATAGCGGTCACGGGCTGCGGCATATGGGGGATCGAATGGCATGGCGGCTCCTTCTCGACGACGTAACGCACGACGGCGTGCGCGTTTCAACGTGACACGCTCGGCCCGGCCGCTCTCGCGCGCTTCCCCGCAAACCGTGCGTCCCCTACGCTCTCGCCCGGCTCGCCTCGTCACTCCGGGTGATCCCCAGACGCGACATGAACCGGGTTGGCGGTTTCGCCGGCGCAGAACGCAGAACTCACCGAAGCGGGGGCCTGGTGGGTCGACGACGCAGAGAGGGCGTGAACCGCCGGAGAAGGCAGCCGTGTCGCCGCAAAGGAACGTGTCAGCGAGGCGCTGTCGTCCAGCCGTGCATCGTCATCCACCGCACGAAGGCGTCGAACCAGCCGGTGCTGGTCGTTGGCTTTTGATACATGCCGAACCCGTGCCCGCCCTGTTCATACAGGTGGAACTCCACCGGTCGCTTCGCCGCGCGCCAGCGCTCGATCAGGCCGAAGCCGTCGTTGGAGAACAGCGGATCGTCGGCGGCCAGCGCGACGAACAGGGGAGGCGCGTCGCCGGGAACGGTCAGCGGGCCGAGCGGTCCGTAGATGGTGGCGAGGAAGGCGGGCTTCGCGTCATTGCCGGACAGTACCGTGGCAAGCGTCAACATCGCTCCAGCGGAGAAGCCCGCCATGCCGATGCGCGCCTTGTCCACCCGCCATTCCCCGGCGCGTGCGCGCACGAGAGCGAAGGCGGCGCGGGCGTCCGCAACCTGCGGAGCGAGACGGGGCGTCTGCTGCTCCGGCGTGGGGCGAGGGGCGCGGGCGGTGTCGGCGAACATCTGCGTCATCGATCGTTCAAACGCCGGCAGCTGAGCCGGTGTCTGGTTCAGCCGATATTTCAGCACGAACGCAGCGACTCCACGGGAGGCGAGCGCCCTCGCGACGTCGAACCCCTCATTGTCCATCGACAGCGACCGGAACCCGCCACCGGGAGCGATGATGACCGCGGTGCCCGTCGACCTCTTCGCGTCCGGCAGAAATGGGGTGAGCGTTGCGCGGGTCACGTTGCGCGCGAAGCGGCTGCCATATTGCGTGTGCCACGTCTCCGCAGCCGAGGCGCCTGGCAACACACCGGTCTCGAGCGGGATCGCGCCCGGCTGCGCCGGAGTGGCGATCGGACGCATACGGTCGTCCTGTGCGGTGGCGGGCGGTGCCAGCGCGCAGGACAGCGAAAAGAAGATTGCAGCGAGCGTGCCTTTGCCGTTCATCGTTGCCCTCGCACCGATTGCGTTGATGCCTTCCGATCGTCCTGCACGATCGGCCGTATCGTCCCATCCCTGTTGTACGCCAGGGGGTAGACCGTCACCGCGCGCCGCCCCACCGCGCCGCTCTGGTCGCCGATCGCGATGTCCGCATTGTGCGCGAACAGATACCAACGGCCGCGGAACTCGACGATGCCGGGGTGGATCGTGAAGCTGTACCTGCCCGATCCAGTCAGCAGCCCGCGTGGTGTCCAGGGGCCCTGGATCGACGGGGCCGTTGCGTACGACACGTGCTCGTCACGCTGGGTGCGGCGGTCGAGCGAAGCATAGGTGAGATAGTAGAGCCCGTCGCGCTTGTGCAGCCACGGCCCTTCCTCGAAGAACGGCGGCGTGATCTCCGTGATCGGTCCGTCGATCTCGATCATGTTGGGCTTCAGTTTCGCGAGGTAGCACTGGCGGTTGCCCCAGGCGATCCACGTGATCCCGTCATCGTCTGTAAAGACGGTCGGATCGATGTCCTCCCAACTGTGCGTGCCCTTGGGCGTCATCTGATTGGTGATGAGTGCGCTACCCTTGGCGTCGACGAAGGGGCCGGTCGGCGTATCCGCCACCGCCACGCCGATCGCCTTGCCGGGGTGCGTGCCGTCGTGTTCGACCGCGGCGTAGAACCAGAACCGGCCGTCCTTGCGGATCACCTGCGAGGCCCAAGCGTCCTGCTTGGCCCAACGGAAGTCCGCGACCCTCATGACTGGGCCGTGATCGACCCAGCGCTTCATGTCCTTTGTCGAGAAAACCAGCCAATCGCGCATGTTGAACATCTGGTCACGCTCGGCTTCGTCGTGGCCGGTGTAGAGGTACAGGGCGTCGCCGACGACCAGCGGCGCGGGATCGGCGGTGAACTTGTCGCGGATAATGGGATTGCGGCTGGGTTGATCGGCGAGCGCCACGGGCGCAACCGCCACAGCCCCCGCGACCAGCAGGCCTAAGGCTAGCGCAATTCCTCGCATCCTCTCGCTCCCTTGTGGACAGCGTATCATTCGACGAGGTCGAAGCTACAGCGAGGTGTTAACGATAACAAGGGGAAGCGAGCTTTATGGCCGTCGGCGTTTCTCACGGCGTCTGGGAAAGGTGCCGTTGGTCGACCCGCGTCGTTTTGAGCCATCCGATAGGAACGTGGCTGATGATCGTCATCCGCGATCGCACCCGGCCGCTCCCACGAGAGCGTCGCAGCCTGGACGAGGACGTCACCCGACGACCTGCGGATGATAGTTGAAGGACTGGCAGACGTGCGAAGATGCGCCGACGCCGCCGAACCGCCGGATTGTGTCTGGCCAGCCTTGGGTGGCCGCGCAACTTAGCCCGCGGTGAACTCCGCAGCCATTGCTTCAAAAGCGTCGCGAAGAACCTCGTCGAAGGACCGGGTGCCGTTCTCGCGGTTGAAGGCCTTGGACGCGAGGCGGGTGGCGCCGACGGCAACCATCGCTACCACCCGCAGTGGCGTTTCTCGCTCAGCCGCTCAGCATCTCGCGATCCATCCGCGCCATGTGAAAGCGGCATAGAACGCTTCGGTCTCGCCGAAGCCGGCTTCGAACAGACACGCCTCGTCGTCTTCCGGTGTCAGCAGCGTCAGGCTGTTCCCGACGGCGGTGTGCGCCTGTTCGACCTCCGCCGGATTGGCGCCGGATGCTAGCGCATAGGCGGCGTAGCGGGCGAGCCACTTGCCGCGCGCCGGTTCGTCCTGCGGAAAGCTTGCGTGCGCCACGACCAAGGGGGCGCCCGGCCGAAGACGGCGCCGGATCTCGGCCAGCGTGCGGACGCGCTCCTCCCTTGGTAGAAAGTGAAGGGTCAGCAGGCAGGTGGCGGCGTCGAACGGGCCGGCGGGGGCGGCGTCGATCGTGCCCTCGACCAAGACGGTACGCGTGGCATCGGCACCGAGAGCCGCCCGCGCGAGATCGAGCATCGGCCCGGCGGGATCGACGCCGGTGAAGCGCCATGCCGGCTGCAGCTGCGCCAGCGCTTTCAGCTCGAGCCCGCCGCCCGCTCCCAGCACCAGCACGTGGGCGTCGGCCGGCGCCTGCTCGGCTAGGAGCACGCCTGCCATGCGCTGCACAGCCTTATATCCCGGCATGTAGCGCGGCGGCCCCTCGGCATAGGCGGCGACGCGTTCCGGGTCGGCGAACATGTCGAGGAAGGCCTGATTGGCGTCAGCCATTAGGAACGTCTCCAAAACGGGGCGCTCGCGCAAAATCCGCCTTGGCGAAGGGGCGATCGCGGAAGAGATAGGCATAATAGAAGGTGCGGAGCCGCCGGTGGAACGCGCGGATGCGATCCTGATAGGCCAGCTGCGCGGCGAAGTCGGTCCGCGCCAAACGAGTGAGGAGGGCCTGGACGCCGACAGAGGGCAGCACCCAGCCAAGCGCCCGGCCGGCGGCGTCGCGCTGCTCCAGCCCCGCCCGGTAGGTGCGGACGCGACCGGCGACGCTCTCGTCGCCGTTCTGGTGGAAGGCGAGATACCATTTGTAGTGGAAGGCAGGGCCAAGCGGCGCCGAGTCCGCCCATTCCGGATGGCGCGCGTAGAAGCGCCGCATCGTCTCTTCGCGCGGGATGTCCCAGGCGCGGTTCACCGCCTCGCGCTGCGCCATCGCGATCTCGGCGCCCTGGTTCACGGGCAGCGCGGCGTTGACGGCCACATTGGCAAGGGTGGGCACGATCAACACCAGCACCAGCCACGTCGCCGCGAGGCTTGCGGCATTGGCCACCGAACTCCATCGCAACCTCCCGATCAGCGCGGCGACCGCGATCCAGAAAAGCAGGTAGGCCATGACGACGAGCAGCACGGCCAGGATCGTGCCCCATGCAACGCCCTCGACGACCGCCGCCACCGTAAATGGCAACGCCAACGCGGCGAAGAGCAGTGCGAGCCTGAGCCCGGTGCGCCGGCGCCATAGCGCGAGCGCCCCCGGCAGCGCATCGAGCATCCGCCCGCGTCCAGCCTCGCGCTCGCCCGAGCGCAGGTCGTGGAACAGCGCGATGACGAACAGCGGCGCCAGGAACACCAGCACGAAGGCGAAGTCGAAGCGGCCCGGCAGTGCAAGTTCCGGATTGAAGGTGTCGCCGTCCCAGATCTGCGCCTCAAGCCCCAGCGCGCGGATACGCAGGATGTAAGGCGACACGTCGCGCATCCCCAGCGCCGCGAAGGCGAGCGGAGCGGGGGCGTCCCATGTCGGATGGAAGCTGTAATAGGCTGCGCTGCCCGCGTCCTTCTTCGCGTCGATCCAGGCGGCGACCGCGCCGATGTCTTCGGCCTGGGCGGCCGGAATGGCCGCGATGGCGGCACGCTGGCGTGCGACCTCCGCCATGCCGGCGGCGAGCGCGGCGACGGTGAGGCAGGTCAGCAGCGCCAGCGCGAAGACCGTCAGCCGCTGCCGCGCTAGGAGGCGAAGTTCATGGCGCAGCAGGTTCACCGGCGCTCTCCCAGGCGGCGGGTGGCAAGCGCCAGCAGGACCAGCACGCCGCCCAGCCAGCCGACGACCATGGCGAGACCCGGCAGGGCGCCGCGCGCGAGATCGGTGCCGCTCGCGCGATCGAAGGAGAAGTCCGGCATGGCGGACCAGTTGGTCGCCGACACGCGCTTGCGTCGATCGGCCCCCACGTCCTCGGCGGTGTCGTCCGCGTAGCTTACGTCCTCCGCCTGCATCCGGTTCAATCGCTGTACCAGGGCGTAGCGGTACGCTTCCGCCTGATCGAGGAAGCGGCGGTGGCCGGCGAAGTCGGTCCCCGCGGCGGCCATCGACAATGCGCGCAAGGCGATGGTGGGGCTGAGGACGCCGGCCGCGTCGACCAGCGCGATCTGCCGGTCCTGCGCGGCGTAGCTCTCGCCGGTGTAGCGCGCGAACAGCGAGGAGGTCAGCCGCTCGCCTTCCATGCCGACCACGCCCTTGTAGTTGACCGGCAGGTCCTCGACCCGCGTGACGCCGTAGCGATCGAGCACGGACTGCTTGAACGCGGCGAAGTGCGGATCGGCGGGATTGTGGCTGTCACCGATCCGCCGAAGGTCGCGCGCGATGGCGACGTCCGTCTGGAGGCGATTCCGCAGGGGCACTGCGGCGCTTGCCATGTCTGGCACGACGCGGGGGAGCAGCACCGCGGTGACCGCCCAGAGCGCCACCAGGGCGAGCAGCGCGTCGCGGCTGCGGCGCACCGTGGCGGAGACGAGCAGGATGACGGCGGTCCACAAGGCGAGATAGGTGAGATAGCCGATGGCGGTGACGAGCATCGGCAGCGCCAGCGCGCCGGGTTGTCCCGCCATTGCCACGAAGGCGATCAAAGCGGGTAGCGCGGCGACCAGCGCCACCGCCCCGAGCGCGAGGAGCTTGCCACCGACCAGCGAGCGCCGCGAGACACCCTGAAGCATCAACAGTCGCAGCGTGCCGCGCTCGCGCTCTCGCGCCAATGCGCCGTAGCCGAGGAAGATGAGCAGCAGCGGCGCGACGATCTGCAGCACGAAGGCGGGCGTGAGCTGGCCGAAGCGAACGAGCAGCGAGCTTTGCCGCACGTCGCCGAAGTTGGCGCTGTTCTGCCGGTGGCCCTCGAGGAACATCGAATTGCCGGTGAAGGCGTCGACGCCGGGATCGAAGGCGGCGAGCGGGCCGAGAGGCCGGAAGATGAAGGTGCCGTAATGCACCACGCGGTGCGGGTGGCGATCGGGCTGCGCCTCGAACGCGCGATCGGCACCCTGCTGGTAGCGCATGCGCAGGTCGGCGATGCCGCGCTGATGCGCCCAGCTGGTCGCCACCGCCACCAGGGTGAGCAGCACCAGCAGCGTCGTCGCGATCACCGCGACGCGGTTGCGACGAAGCAGCCGCAGCTCGTCGCGCGCGATCAGCGTCGCCGCGCTCATGCCGCGCGCCTGTCGTCGCCGACCTGGAAGCGCGCGTGGAGCGCACGCAGGTCGAAGCGGTCGGGACCGTTCGCCACGACCTCGTCGGTCAGGCGGCCGCCATCGAGGAAGCCGATCCGGTCGGCGACGTCCGCGGCCGACAGCAGATCGTGGGTGACCATCAGCACCGCGGTGCCGCGGGTCCGCACCTGCGCGAGCAGTGCGTTGAAGTCGGCGGTGGCGCGCGGGTCGAGGCCCGAGGTCGGCTCGTCCAGAAGCAGGACCGGCACTTCGCGCAACAGCGCCACCGCGATCGCCACCTTCTGCCGCATCCCCTTGGAAAAGCCGCCGAGCCGCTGGTCCCACGCGCGCTCCTGAAGCCCCGCCGCGGTGAGGGCTTCGGTAATCGCGGCGCGATCCTGAGGCTGTCCGGACAAGGCGAGGAGATAGTCGGCATTCTCCACCGCAGTCAGATGCTCGTAGAGCGCGACATTCTCCGGCAGGTACGCGATCCTGCGGCGAACGCCGTCCGGATCCGCGGCCGGATCGATGCCGCACACCGCGACCTCGCCGCCTTCTGCCCTGGCAAAGCCGAGCAGCACCGACAGTGTCGTCGACTTGCCCGCGCCGTTGCCGCCGAGCAGCGCGGTGACGCTGCCGGCCGCGATCGAGAGCGAGAGACCGTCGAGGACGCGGTGATCGCCATAGGCGAGCGTCACGTCACGAAGGTGTATAGGTGCGTGCTGTCCAGTCATGCGGCTCCCCTTGCCAACAACCATGTGACGATGCAACATCACATGGATAGCCAATCGTGACAGTTCGCGGTCGGATTGCCGCATCGACAGGGGGTTAATTTGATACGGACGGATCAGCGGCTCGCCGCGACCGCGATGCTCACGATGCTCGCGGCGCTCGCCGGATCGCCGGCTGGCGCGCAGGCGGCGCCGGCCGAGACGAACACAGCCGAGCCGATCGAGACCGAGCAGGGTGAGATCATCGTCACCGGAAACCGCTTCGGCGGGCGTACCGCGACCGACTCTCCGACGCCGGTCGACGCGATCACGCGCGACCAGTTGCAGCAGAGCGGCCGGGTCGACCTGATCCAGCAGCTGAAGGTCGAGGTGCCCAGCTTCAACACGCCGCGTCCGCTGGGGTCGGGCGTCGGCGATTATCTCCAGCCGCCGTCGCTACGCGGGCTCGGGCCGGGCGAGGTGCTGGTGCTGGTGAACGGCAAGCGGCGCCACACCTCCTCCGACCTCAATGCCTCGAACGGCATCGGCCGCGGCGACGTGTCGGTTGACTTCAACGCCATCCCCTCCTTCGCGCTCGAACGGGCGGAGGTGCTGCGCGACGGCGCCTCGGCGCAATATGGGTCAGACGCGATATCGGGCGTCATCAACCTCCTGCTCGACCGCTCGATCGGCACGCGCGCGCAGGTGACCGGCGGCATCACCACGGCAGGGGACGGCGCCTATGGAGAAGCCAGCGTCTCGTCGGGCGTGCGGGTCGGCGCGGACGGGGCGTTCCGCGTCACGGTTTCGCTCCAGAAAGGCGAGGGCACCAATCGCTCGCGGCCCGATACGCGGCAGCAGTATTTCGGCACCAACGCCGCCGGGCGCCCGGTCGCGATCTCGGGCAATTACGGTTCGGGCACGGGGCTGACGCCCGCGAACGGCACGCTCGATCCGCGCGAGGCGACGATCGATCGCAACGTCTTCCGCTTCGGTGACCAGCCGAGCGTCAACAAACAGGTGTTCGCCAACTTTGTCGCTCCCGCCTCAGAGGATGTCGAGGTATACGCCTTCGGCGGCTACAGCCGGCTCGACGGCGATATCGAGTATTTTTTCCGCCGGGCCGGGCAGAACGAGACGCTGCGCGCCTTCTATCCCGACGGCTATCGGCCGGTGCTCGACTCGCGGCTGGAGAACTTCTCGATCGCGACGGGCCTTCGCGGGACCGACCTCGCAGGGTTCGGCTGGGACGTGTCGAGTGTCTACGGCGTCAGCACGCAGGACCTCTATTACGACAACAGCGTCAACGTGACGCTGGGCGCGGCCTCGCCGCGGCGCTTCTACCGGCTGGGCTCCGATTTCTATCAGTGGACCAGCAACCTCGACCTCACCCGCGCTATCCCGATCGGTGACGGCGCACCCCTCAACGTCGCCCTCGGTGCCGAATATCGCGAGGAGACCTATCGCTTGTTCTCCGGCGACATCGACGGGTTCCGCGACGGCGGCGTCCGCATCGTCGACGGGCCGGCGGCGGGCAGTGTCGGGCCGATCGGCGCCCAGCCAGGACCGAGCGCCGGACCGGACGACCGGGCGAGCGTCTCCCGCCGTAGCTGGGCCGTCTACGCCGAGGTGGAGCGGACCTTCCTCGACCGCCTGCTGCTCCAGGGCGCCGTGCGGCACGAGAACTATTCGGACTTCGGCACGACGACCAACTACAAGGTCGCCGGGCGCCTGGGCCTGTTCGGCGGTCTTGCGCTTCGTGGTTCCTACAACACCGCCTTCCGCGCGCCGGCCCTGGCGCAGCAGGGCTACAACGCCTCCAACACGCTGATCCTCAACGGTACGCAGGCGATCGTCCGTGTCGCGGCGGTAGACAGTGCGGCCGCCCGACTGGTGGGCGCCACCGACCTTCGGCCGGAACGGTCGGACAATTACTCCGCCGGGCTGGTGGTCGAAGGCGGCGGCGTGACCGCGACGCTCGATGCCTATCGGATCAGGCTGCGCGACCGCATCGCCATCTCGTCCACGTTCCAGGACGCGCGGTTGACCGCCTTTCTCGCCAGCCGCGGGGCAGGCAATTTCAGCGCGATCTCCTACATCACCAATGCGGTCGACACCGACACCAAGGGCGTCGACCTCGTCGTCAACGCGCGTCACCGGTTTGACGACGGCAGCCTGTTCACCGGCACGCTGGCCGGGAATTACACGAAGACCGCGTTCGATCGCATCGCGGGCACGCCAGCGCCGCTCGCCGCGCTGGGCATCAGCACGCCGCTGTTCGACCTGACGCAGCAGCTGCGATTCTCCGACAGCCTGCCGCGGACCAAGGCGACGCTGGACCTCAACTACACGCGCGGGCGGGTGACGCTGTCGGTGACGAACACGCGCTACGGCGAGGTGTCGACGGTGGCGCTGACGAATGTAACCGTGGCGCGCGCCGACGTGCTGACGCCGGGCTACGACACGCGGCGGGTCGCGGCGGCCAACCCGGCCAATGTCGACATCGTCCAGCAGTTCGGCGCCAAGGTGCTGACGGACGTCGAATTGTCGTGGCAGGCGACGCCTGCGCTTCGTTTCAGCGCGGGTGCGCAGAACCTGTTTGACATCTATCCTGACGAGAACGTCGCCTCCACCGTGGCCAGCGTCGCGGCCGGCGCAAACGGCGCAGACAATGCCGGAACGCAGCCCTACAATGCGATCTCGCCTTTCGGCTTCAACGGACGGACCGTGTTCCTCCGCGCCGCGATGAGCCTTTAGATTGCACGGCGTCAAAGACGGTTCGAAGAAGCCGCTGTAACAGGCTGCCTAGTCTGTGGACGAAGCCTCAAGGGCCAAGGTGAGCTTGGCTGCCCGTCGGAAACCGACCTGAAGGAACGTCCGGTCTGGAGAAGCCTTCTCATTATTCCCAATGATCGATGTGGGTCGTCTTGACGTCCAGTCGAAACATGCTGAATGTCAGCTGCTGGGGATGCCTGGTGGCCCTTCTGATCTGAGGAAGGTAACGAATAGGTCGGTGGACGAACGAAGATTGCGGCTGCTCACAGTCAGCGCTTGCGCCCCGGATTTCACCACGCCTGAGAGGGACGATGTTGTCGTCACCGCTTTGGCGACGTTGTCGATGCGATTACGTATATCATCTGCCATTTCGGCGGCGCTGCTGGCACCTCGATCGACTTCGACCGCCGCGTTCCGTTGGTTCCCAACTGTCCGAGCGATCTCTGATGCAGCCGCGGAGACCTCGCCAATGGCGGCGCTGACGCTGCGAAGTTTGTCGCCGGTATTGACGACGCCTTCTCGGATGTTGCTCACCAGCGCGCCGATCCGGTCACTCGCCCGCGCCGATTCCGCAGACAGGGACTTAACTTCGTTCGCGACCACGGCGAAGCCGCGTCCCGCCTCGCCGGCGCGAGCTGCTTCGATCGTCGCGTTCAACGCCAGTAGGTTGGTGCGCGTGGCTATCGTGCGGATGTCGGCCAGGAAGCCCTCGATCTCGACGGCGTGTTCTTCAAGCATCGTAACGGTCTGCACGCTCAACTTCGCCTCGCTGCTCGCGTCCTGCGTCAGCCTAGATTGGCTGTCGGCGGCATCGGCGATGGAAGCAATCGTCGACGAGAACGTGCCAATGGACGAAGCGACCTGCCCCATGCCCGTGGCGGCAGCAGTGGTGCTGATGGACGCCTCGGTGGCGTCGCGATTGGCATCGCCCGCGACCGCATCCAGCTGGACCGCGGCTGCCTCCAGTTTTCCGCTGGCATCTTCGATGTCCCGTACGAAGGTGGTGACCGACTCCTCGAACGCGTTCGCCAGCGTCATCAGCTCACCGCGGCGCTCGCGTGCGAGCCGCGTCGTCTCTTCGTCCCGGTCCCGTCGCTCCTGCGACGCCCGCGCCTCGGCGGACCGGGCGAGCTGCATAGCCTGTTCGAGTTCCTTCCGTCCGGCTTCCGCCGCTTCCGCCGCCTCGCGTGACCGTGACAGCGCATCTTGCTGCTGCATCAGCAATCGCTCCAGGAGGATCGTGACGATCGCCAGTGCCAGGAACTGACAGGCGACCGCGACGACGTGGAAGGCGATCCGGCCCAGATCTCCAGCGCCGGCAAAAACCCAGGCCGGCGCGATCCACTCCAGCGAGATATGATGGACCGCCGTGATGATCGTCGCCAGTGCGATCGGGCGCCAGTCCGCCAGGAACACCAGTCCGGCCATGCCGACGAAGAAGTACATGTGGCCATCCATCTGCCACGGATGCCCGCGAAGCAGGAAGACGAGCAACGCCGGGATCACCGCTGCGATCGATCCCGCGAGCGTTCGTGCCTCTGCGTCGAAGCGTCCGCGCATCGCCATCAAGGTCGGGGCGGCGTTGACGACCGTGCCGGTCAGCAGGATGCCCAGGGCTGCTCCCGCGCCGAGTAGCGCATCGGTGATCAGGAGCAGGGCGAGCGAAGCCCAACCGAACACCGCCCAGGCGATGACCCCGTTCCGGCGAAGCCGGTCGAGCGGCATCGTCGGGTCGGCCGACACAGGGGACCGTCGCGGTCGCAGAAGCGCATCGACAATCATTCGAACGGCTCCGCTCCCAGCGACGATCCGCAAGCGGTCGCGGGCGCAGCCGTCACGAGGGCTGCGATATTGGGAGTATGCGCGACGAGTTCCGCACGATCGCCGGCCACGACCAGTGATCCAGGCAGGGGGCCGGCACCGATCAGCGCCGCGCCTCCGTCGAGAGCGATCCGCGCCATGTCGTTCGCGTCGCCGCCCGTTATCGGAACCAGCAGCAGCTTCCCCGACGCGGGTGGCCACATGGGCAACGCGAGCATGGCCGCCACGGCGGCCGCGGCTTGGGCGAGGATCGCGGGTCCGGGGCGACGTAACGGCATGCAAATGCCATCGGCCGAAGGTGGTTAAGGGCTAGTTTCCGCGCGCAGGAAGCGCCAGGACGTCGGCTTGAGGCGAACGACCGGCATCAATCCGGCAGGCGAAGAGCGGCCGTGAATGGCCGAGATTGGTCCAGTTCGCCGCGTAACACCGTGTGACGGCCGCGTCATGGGTGGGCTCCGCCGCCCGCGCATCGCGCATGGGTGACATGCCGGCGTGCCGAGTGAAGGTGCTGGCCGGTCCGTAGCCGACCTCGGCTGCGACCTGACCGATCGCGAGACCGCGCGTTCACATTCGGCGCTTCGCCGGTGCCATCCGCCAGGTGAGCAGATACTCGATCGGCGGTATGCCGACGATGCTGGTGAAGCGTGCGAAGAACGCGGAGACGTGATTTAGGTCGAACATGTTGGCTACAAGCCAAGTGCTTGTAATCGCTGGTGACCCCTACGGGACTCGAACCCGTGTTTTCGCCGTGAGAGGGCGACGTCCTAGACCGCTAGACGAAGGGGCCGTTCGCGGTGGAGGGGGGCGATTAGAAGGCGCGGGGGGCGGCGTCAAGCCGTGTCGGCGTTGCGGGAACACGGATGCGCGGATTGTCGCCGCATCGACGCCTCGACACCCGTGGGACCGTGCAGCTTGGGCGTGGTCGCGCGGGCGGCGGCTATCTCGCTGGCACCATCTCGCGGACAACGACAGCCGTCATCGGCGGTATCGGCGGTGGCCGATGACCGACCCGGCAGGCGGAAATCGGCACCCCGCCACCGGGCATCGCCGCCAGCCCCCGCCCGCCGCTGCCGCGCGACCTAGGCCGCCTTGCGCCGCTCCGCCATTTCCGTGTTCAGCATCTCCGCCAGCAGGAAGGCCAGTTCCAGGCTCTGGCCGGCGTTCAGCCGCGGGTCGCAGTGGGTGTGGTAGCGATCGGCGAGGCTCTGTTCGGTCACGTCGATCGCGCCGCCGGTGCACTCCGTCACGTTCTGCCCGGTCATCTCGGCATGGATGCCGCCCGCGTGCGTCCCCTCGGCCCGGTGCACGGCGAAGAAGCCGCGCACCTCGGCCAGAATGCGATCGAAGGGCCGCGTCTTGTATCCGGTCGCCGCCTTTACGGTGTTGCCGTGCATCGGGTCGCACGACCAGATCACCGGGTGCCCCTCACGCGTGACGGCGCGCACCAGCCGGGGCAGATGCGCCTCGATCTTGTCGTAGCCGTAGCGGGTGATGAGCGTCATCCGGCCCGGCACGCGCGCCGGGTTCAGCGTGTCGAGCATCCGCAGCAGCGCGTCGGGATCCAGCGACGGGCCGCACTTCACGCCGATCGGATTGCCGATGCCGCGCAGGAACTCGACATGCGCGGACCCTTCGAAGCGGGTGCGATCGCCGATCCACAGCATATGCGCGGACGTGTCGTACCAGTCGCCGGTCAGCGAATCCTGCCGCGTCATCGCCTGTTCGAACGGCAGCAGCAGCGCCTCGTGGCTGGTGTAGAAGGTGGTCTGCGACAATTGCGGCACCGTGTCCGGACTGATGCCGCACGCCTCCATGAAGTCGAGCGCCTCGCCGATGCGGTCGGCCGTCTCGGCGTACTTCTTCGACCACGGGCTACGGCCCATGAAGTCGTGGGTCCAGCGGTGGACCTGGTGCAGGTTCGCGTAGCCGCCCTGCGCGAAGGCGCGCAACAGGTTCAGCGTCGCCGCCGACTGGGCGTAGGCGCGAACCAGCCGCTCGGGATCGGGCACTCGGCTCGACGCGGTGAAGGCGATGTCGTTGACGTTGTCACCGCGGTAGCTGGGCAGCTCCACGCCGTCGATCGTCTCCGTCGGCGCGGAGCGCGGCTTGGCGAACTGCCCCGCCATGCGGCCCACCTTCACCACCGGCAGCTTGCTGGCGAAGGTCATGACGACCGCCATCTGCAGGATCACGCGGAAGGTGTCGCGGATGTTGTTCGGATGGAATTCGGCGAAGCTCTCCGCACAATCGCCACCCTGCAGCAGGAACGCCTTGCCTTCCGCCACGCGGGCGAGGTCCGTCGTCAGGTTGCGCGCCTCGCCCGCGAAGACGAGGGGAGGGAAGTTGCCGAGCCGCTGCGTCACATCCGCCAGCGCGGCGGCGTCGGGATAGTCCGGCATCTGGCGCGCGTCGGCGGCGGTCCAGCTGTCGGGAGACCAGTTCGGCGAGGGCCGGGTGGCGGCCATGGCAACAATCCTTCGTCAGTCCAGCGCGCCGCTGTGTCCGAATCGGACCGCGGCATCAACAAACTTCCGCTTTATAGCACGCCGGGGTAGGCGCCGCCGTCGATCAGCAGGCTCTGTCCCGTGATGAAACCGGCATGGGCGGAGCAGAGAAAGGCGCAGGCGCGACCGAACTCGTCGGGATCGCCGAAGCGGCCGGCGGGGATGCGCGCCCGGGCGCGCGCGGCGGCCTCCTCCTCGCTCACGCCCTGAGCCCTGGCGGCATAGGCGTGGACGCCGTCCAGGCGGCGCGTCGCGAAGAGGCCGGGAAGGAGGAAGTTGATCGTCACGTTCGATCCCGCCACTTGCCGCGCCACCCCGGCGAGAAATCCGGTGAGGCCGACGCGCGCGCCGCTGGACAGGTCCAGCCCGCCGGTCGGCGCCTTCACCGAGGCGGAGGTGACGCAGACGATGCGGCCGAACCCGCGCTCCATCATGCCGTCGACCACGCGCTGGGTCAGGCGGATCGGCGTGACCATGTTGGCATCCAGCCCGGCGTGGATCGCCGCGGCGTCCAGCGCGCGGAAATCGCGCAGGGGCGGGCCGCCGTTGTTGTTGACGAGGATGTCGGGCACGCCGTCCGCCGCCGCGACCAGCGCGACCTGCGTCGCATCCTCTGCCACGTCGCCCGCGACCGTCGCGACGCGGACGCCGGTGGCCGCGCCGATCGCCGCCGCCGTGGCGTCCAGCGCGGCGCCATCGCGGCCGTTCAGAACGACGGAGGCGCCCGCCTGCGCCAGCGCCATCGCGCAGGCGCGGCCGAGCCCATGGCTCGAGGCGCAGACGATCGCGCGCTTGCCGTTCAGTCCGAGATCCATGCGTGTCGCTCCTTCGTCACCGAGGGAAAGCGACATAGCGCCTGAAGGCGCGTCAGGCGATGCGCCGCTCGCTTGCGGTGCGTTCGGCAGCCCGCTCGCCCGTCTTGATGCCGCGCAGCCGTAGCCGCCGCGCGTCGCGACGCCGCTTCCATCCGATCAGCGCGACCGATCCCACCAGCAGCATCGCGGCGATGATCGTATAGGCGATCAGCAATCGCGTTTCCAAATCGTCCTCCGGTTCGTCGTTCCGGCACCGCCAGCGCGGCGAGGACGCAGAGCTTATGCCAAAGCGTCCACGCTGTCACTGGTTCGTCTCACCTTTTGCCCGCTTCTTCAGTATCCTGCGGCAAGGTCGGCGACATTCTCCATGGGCCGGTCCTCACGATAGGCGGCCAGGTTGCGCAGGAAGAGCGCGCCGGCACGCTGGAACATCTTCGTCTGCGAGCGTCCCGACAGATGCATCGTCACGATGCAGCGTGGCGCGCGCCACAGCGGGTGGTCGGCGGGAAGGGGCTCGGGATCGGTGGGATCAAGGAAGGCGCCGCCGAGCCGCCCGCTCTCCAATGCGGCGATCACCGCCGCGTCGTCGATCATGTCGCCGCGCGCGATGTTGACCAGCCACGCGCCCGGCTTCATCGCCGCCAGTTCCGCGGCGCCGATCAGCGCCTTGGTGTCGCCAGTCGACGGCGCGGCGAGGACGATCCAGTCGAACTCGCCCAGCCGGTCGCGCCACTGGTCCGGCGTCAGCGTGCCGTCGCGGCCGGAGCGGGTGACGCCGGTGACCTCCACGCCGAACGCCGCCAGCCGATCGCCGATCAGCCGGCCGATCGCGCCGTAGCCGATCACCAGCGCGCGCGTCTCGAACAGTTCCAGCTTGCCCGGCGCGTCCTTCGGCCATTCGCGCCGGTCGTGCGCGCGCAGCACCTCGTCGAAGCGCTTGGCGCCGACGAGCACGCCCATCACCGCATATTCCGCCACGGCGATCGCGTTGACGCCGACGCCGTTGGTCAGCGTCGCCCCGCGTGCGCGCAGGTCGTCGAGCGGAAAGGCGTCCAGCCCGGCGTAGATGGTCGACACCCATTTCAGTTGCGGCCCGGCGGCGCGGATCGTTTCCGCGACCAGCCGGGTGGGCTGCATGTCGACCCAGGCGATCTCCGCGTCGGCGATGCCCGCCTTCGCCTCCTCGGGCGTGGCGAACCACGCGACGTCGAGGCCGGCGGGCAGGTGCGGTTCCAGCAGCGGGCGAGCGAGGGCAGGGAGGACGGCTTTCATCGCAGCAGCCTAACAGCCTCGCTGGCCCGTCGTCACCCGGCTATCTGCCGTCCACCGCGTTCAGGATCGCGCGACCATAGGCGGTCTTCTTCAGCGCCTCGCCGCGCTCGCGCGCCTGGTCGGCGGTGATGAAGCCCTGCTCGAACGCGATCTCCTCCAGGCAGGCGACCTGGATGCCCTGGCGGTGCTGGATCGTGCGGACGAACTCGCTCGCTTCCAGCAGCGAATCGTGCGTGCCGGTGTCGAGCCAGGCATAGCCGCGCCCCATCTGCTCGACGTGGAGCTTGCCCGCGTCCATGTAGAGGCGGTTGAGGTCGGTGATCTCATACTCGCCGCGGGCGGAAGGGGCGAGGGTGCGCGCCATTTCCACGACGGCATTGTCGTAGAAATAGAGGCCGGTGACCGCGCAGTTGGACTTGGGCTGCGCGGGCTTCTCCTCCAGGCTGATGGCGCGGCCATCGTCGCCCAGCTCCACCACGCCGTAGCGCTCGGGGTCCTCGACGCGGTAGCTGAACACCGTCGCGCCTTCCGCGCGCGCGGTCGCGCTGGCGAGCAGGTCGGTGAGGTGCGCGCCGAAGAAGATGTTGTCGCCCAGCACCAGCGCGACCCGGTCGCTGCCGATGAAGTCCGCGCCGATGGTGAAGGCCTGCGCCAGCCCCTCGGGCCTCGGCTGCTCGGCATAGGAGATCCTGAGCCCCCAGGCCGAGCCGTCCTCGAACATGCGGCGATAGTTGTCGAGGAACTCCGGCGACGAGATGATGAGCACGTCGCGGATGCCCGCGAGCATCAGGACGCTCAGCGGATAATAGATCATCGGCTTGTCGTAGACGGGCAGCAGCTGCTTGTTGATCGCCAGCGTCGCCGGGTGGAGCCGGGTGCCGGAGCCGCCCGCGAGAATGATGCCCTTCATGCCTGCTTCCCCAGCAATTCGTCGATGATGTCGTCCAGCGCCGCGCGCCAGTCGCGCGGCACGATGCCGAAGTCGCGCGTGAGCGTGGCGTGGCTCAGCCGCGAATGCGCCGGGCGCGTCGCGGGCACCGGATAGTCGGCGGTCGTGATACCGGCGACCTCCGGCGATGGACCGCCGTGGCGCTGGCCTGCCGCGAAGATCGCACGCGCGAAGCCCGCCCAGGTCGTCTCGCCCGCATTGGTGAAGTGCCAGGTGCCGGCGAGGCTCGCGTCCGCGGCCATGCGCATCGCGATGGTGGCGAGCGCGGCGGCGAGATCGGCCGCGCCGGTCGGCGCGCCGTGCTGGTCGTCCACCACCGTCAGCCGCTCGCGCTCGGCGCCAAGCCGCAGCATCGTCTTGATGAAGTTGTGCCCATGCGCCGACACGACCCAGCTCGTGCGCACGATCGCGTGGCGCGGTGCGCCGGTGCGCACCGCCAGCTCGCCGCCCAGCTTCGACGCGCCGTACACGTTCAGCGGCCCGACCGCGTCGTGCACCTCCCAGCCGCCCGGCTTCGTGCCGTCGAAGACGTAGTCGGTGGAGACCTGCACCAGCGGCACGTCCGCCTCGCGGCACGCCTGCGCGAAGGCGGCGGGAGCGAGTGCGTTGACCGCCCAGGCGGTGACGGCGTCGCTCTCCGCCTTGTCCACCGCCGTATAGGCCGCGCCGTTGATGACCGCGGCCCAGCGCCGCGAGGCGACCAGCGCGGCGATGGCGGCGGTGTCGGTCAGGTCGAGCGTGTCCTGGTCCACGGCGTGCACGCCCCAGCCGCCTGGCCAGCGATGGCGCCGCAATTCGGTGCCCAGCTGCCCGTTCGCGCCGGTGACGAGGATGGTGTTCATGTCCGGCTCCCTTCGTCCCCCGTCACCCCGGCTTCGTGCCGGGGTCCAGGGCCGCTTGCCCCAACGCCCGTTGCTCTTGCCGCCCTGGATGCCGGGACGAGCCCGGCATGACGATCAGGCCGCGATCCCGCGCCGCTCGCTCGCCTTCGCCCCGACCAGCGGGCGCCACCAGTCCTCGTTGGCGAGATACCAGGCGACCGTCTTCTCGATCCCGCTCTCAAACGTCTCGGCCGGCTCCCAGCCGAGCTCGTCCCTGATGCGGCTCGCGTCGATGGCGTAGCGCTTGTCGTGCCCGGGCCGGTCGGCGACGTAGCCGATCTGCTCGGCATAGGACTTCCCGTCGCCACGCGGGCGCAGCCTGTCGAGGATCGCGCAGACGGTCTGCACGACCTCCAGATTCTGTTTTTCGTTGTTGCCGCCGACATTGTAGGTGCGGCCCACCGTGCCCGCCTCGAACACGCGGCGCAGCGCGCGCACGTGGTCCTCGACATACAGCCAGTCGCGCACCTGGTCGCCCTTGCCGTAGACCGGCAGCGTCTCGCCCGCGAGCGCCTTCACGATCATCAGCGGGATCAGCTTCTCGGGAAAGTGGTACGGCCCGTAATTGTTCGAGCAATTGGTGATGAGCACCGGCAGCCCGTAGGTGTGGCCCCAGGCGCTGACGAGATGGTCGCTGCCCGCCTTCGACGCCGAATAGGGCGAGCGCGGGTCGTAGGGCGTGTCCTCGGTGAAGAGGCCCGTCTCGCCCAGCGAGCCGTAGACCTCGTCGGTCGAGATGTGATGGAAGCGGAACGCCGCCTTCGCCTCGCTCTCGAGCGACTGCCAGTAGCTGCGCGCCGCGGATAGCATCGTGAAGGTGCCGACCAGGTTCGTCTGAATGAACGCGTCCGGCCCGTCGATCGAGCGGTCGACGTGGCTCTCCGCGGCGAGATGCGTGACGACGTCGGGCCGGAAGCGCTGGATCGCCGCCTCCACCGCGGCGCGGTCGCAGATATCGCCCTGCACGAACTCGTAGCGGTTGGAGCGCGACGCGCCCTCCACCGTCGACAGCGTGCCGGCGTAGGTCAGCTTGTCGAAGTTCAGCACCGCATGCTCGGTGTCGTCGATCAGGTGACGCACCAGCGCCGAGCCGATGAACCCGGCACCGCCGGTCACGAAAATCCGCATGTCGGTCCTTCAGGAAAGGGGAAGGAGAGGGCGCCCGTCGTAGGCAAACGGGCTTTCGAAGTCGTCAAGCGACGGCAGCACCTTGTCCTTGTCGCTCAATTCGGGCGCGGTACCCGCAGGGAGCGGCCAGTCGATGCCGGCGCTGTCCCAGCGGATGCCGCCGTCGCTCGCCGGCGCGTAGAGCGCCGAACATTTGTAGACGACCTCGCAATTGGGCTCCAGCGTCAGAAAGGCGTGGGCGAATCCCACCGGGATGAACAACTGATGCCCGTTCTCCGCCGACAGCTCCGCGGCAACCCACTGCCCGTAACTGGGCGACCCGCGCCGCACGTCCACCGCCACGTCGTAGATGCGCCCGCGGATGCAGCGCACCAGCTTGTCCTGCGCGTCCGGCGGCGACTGGAAATGCAGCCCGCGCAGCGTGAACGCCGACACGGAGAGCGAGTGATTGTCCTGCACGAACCGTGACGGGATCCCGCGCGCGTGGAATGCCGCCTCGTTGTACGTCTCCGTGAACCAGCCCCGCGCGTCGCCGAAGCGGCGCGGCTCGATCAGTTGCACGGGGTTCACAGCGTCGGTCTCCAATCCCATCCGAGCGGGTCGCCGTCCATCACCTCCACGCCCGCGCACGTCAACTCGTCGCGGATCGCGTCCGACCGCGCGTAATCCTTCGCCGCGCGCGCCGCTCGCCGCTCGGCCAGCCGTGCCTCGATCAGGTCCCCGTCGATCGCGGCGTCGACAGGGCGCACGCGCAGGTCCTCGCGCGACAGCACCGCCAGGTTCAGCCCCAGCACGGCGTCGAAGTCGGGCAGCGCCGCCAGCCGCGCGGAGGGCGACAGCGCCTTGTCCGCCAGCATGGCGTCCAGCACCGGCAGCGCGCGCGCGGTGTTCAGGTCGTCGCTGAGCGCCGCATCCAGTTCCGCGAGATAGCGGCCCGCCTCCGCACCGCCCTTGCCGCTGTCGCGTGCGCGCAGCGCGGCGACGGCGTGCACCAGCCGCTTCAGCCGCACCTGCGCCGCGGCGAGCCCGTCCCAGCTGAATTCCAGCTCGTTGCGATAATGCGCCTGCAGGCACATCATGCGGTAGGCGAGAGGGTGGAAGCCGCGATCGACCAGTCGCTGGAGGCGCAGGAAATCGCCGGAGGATTTGCTCATCTTTCCCGTACGATCGACGAGGAAGTTGTTGTGCAGCCATAGCTTTGCCCCGGGGTCGCCGCAGCCGCAATGCGCCTGGTTCTGCGCGATCTCGTTGGGGTGGTGGATCTCGCGATGGTCGATCCCGCCGGTGTGGATGTCGAACGGCAGACCGAGATATTTGGCGCTCATCACCGAGCATTCGAGATGCCAGCCCGGTGCGCCGCGGCCCCAGGGCGAATCCCACTCCATCTGCCGCGTCTCGCCGGGCGGGGAGGTGCGCCAGATCGCGAAATCCTGCGGATGGCGCTTGCCCTCCACCGCCGCGATCCGGCCCTCCGCCGCATCATCCGCGCTCCCCGCGAGCGCGCCATAGTCGGGCACGCTGGTCACGTCGAAGTACAGGCCGTCGTCCAAGCGGTAGCAATGCTTCGCCTCCATCGCGCGGCCCCACTCGATCATCTCCGCGACATGGTCGGTCGCGCGCGGCATATGCGTCGGCGTGCGGATGTTCAGCGCGGCGAGGTTCTCCTCGAACGCCTGCGTGTAATGCGCCGCCACCTGCCAGATGTCGCGCCCGCTCGCCTTCGCCGCCGCCTCCATCTTGTCGTCGCCCGCGTCGGCGTCGCTGGTCAGGTGGCCGACGTCGGTGATGTTGAGGACGTGCGTCAGCCGCAGCCCTTTCCACGTCAGCAGGCGCGAGAGGGTGTCGGTGAAGACATAGGCGCGCAGGTTGCCGATATGCGCGTAGTGATAGACGGTCGGCCCGCACGAGTAGACGCGGGCGTGCCCCTCCTCGATCGGCGCGAACGTCTCCGTCGCGCGGGTCAGGCTGTTGTGGAGGCGGAGGGGCGCACCGTGCATGGCGCGCCCCTTAGCGGCTTTGACGCTATCGCGCGATGCCGATGATCGCGCTCGCCTGATAGCCCGCTGCCGCGGAGCCGGTGAACGTCGGCGTCTGCTGCGCGACCTGCGCCGCGCTGTTGTCGCCGAAGATGTTGTCGCTCGACAGCGACACGCGCGCGAATCGGCTCGCGCTGCCGGGATAGGTCGCCGTGTCGGCGAACACCGTGGTGCACAACGCGGCCGGCATCGCCAGCTGCGAGGTCAGCACGGCGTAGCGCCCGCCGATCGCGGCGGAGAGGCTGGAGAACACCTCGAAGTGCATGTGCGGCCAGCGCCCGTCGTAGCAGGCGGGGAAGATCGTCGTGAACGTCACCTGCCCATTGGCGTCGGTCACCTGCACGCCGCGCAGATAGCTCTCGGCCGCGCCCGACGCGTAGAGCGAGTAATTGCCGTTGCGGTCGCAATGCCACAGGTAGACGGCGTATCCCGCCAGCGGCGCGCACGAGGCGTTCACGTTCACCACCGTCAGCGTCAGCGTGACCCTGGTGCCCGTCGCCACGGTGGTGGTCGTCAGGAAGCTGGGCCGGATATCGCTGCGCACCACGCCGCTGGAGGTCAGCACGTTCGACGTCGAGCCGGCCGAACTGTTCGTCCCGTCGGCGGGGTAGGGGCCGGCGGTTTCCGTCGGGTCCAGCACGCATCCCGCGCCCGACGTCGCGGTGGGCGTGGGCGTGGGCGTGGCGGTGGCGGTCGGCGTGGGCGTGGGCGTCGCGCTCGTCGTCGTGGCGCTGCTGTCCGTTTCGCCGCCGCAGCCGGCGACCAGCGCCATCGTGCCGGCGCCCGCGAACCACTTCAATGCGCGGCGGCGCTCCATCACCCGCGCCATCACGGCCAGGTCGTGCGCCAGTCCGCGGTCGTGATCCTCGATGATGTGGTCGTCGTGCTGCATGGCGTTCCCTCCGGTTCCTGCCGAAGAAGATGACGCCGCCGTGTCGCGCGCGAATGTCGCCGCGCGACGCACATGTTGCGGATTGTTTCAGCGCGCCGGCATCAGCGGGCGAGCGGCAACACCACCGCCGCCACCGCGCCCGCGCCGTCGTCGCGCGGGCCCAGCGACACGCTGCCCCCGTGCCGCGCCGTAATCGACCGCACGATCGCCAGGCCCAGCCCCGTGCCCCCGGTGGCGCGGTTGCGCGACGCCTCGCCGCGCACGAACGGCTCGAACAGGCGCTCGGCCTGAGTCGCGGGAACGCCGGGGCCGCGATCCGCCACCGTCACGCACACCGTGCCGCCCTCGACGCGCCAGGCGACCGCCGCCTCGCCGCCGTAGCGCACCGCATTGTCGATCAGGTTCGCGAACAGCCGCCGCAGCGCGCCCGCGTCGCCGCGCACCACCGCGCGCTCGCCCGGCCGTGCCGTGACGGGCGCGCCCGCCACCGCCATGTCCTCGACCAGGCTGTCGATCAGGCTGGCGAGGTCGAGCCGCACCGCCTCGCCGGAGGCCGATTCGTCGCGCGCGAAGCGGAGCGTGTCGGCGATCATCGCGCGCATCTCGTCGATGTCGGCCATGGCGCGATCCCGCAGCGATTCGGGCAGCCGATCCACGTGGAAGGCGAGGCGGCTGAGCGGGGTGCCCAGGTCGTGCGCGATCGCGCCCAGCATCGCGGTGCGCCCCTCGGCATGGCTCGCCAGCCGATCGTGCATCGCGCCCACCGCGGCGGTCAGCGCGCGGACCTCCGCCGGGCCGCCCGTGGGGAAATCGGGTCGCGCCGCCCCCGCCTGCGCCGCCGCCGCCGCGCGCGCCAGCTCGCGCAGCGGGCGCGAGACGGCGCGCGCCAGCGCCCAGGCGGGAAGGGCGAGCAGCGCGATCGCCAGCGCCATCGCCGCCAGCGTGTTGGCGTGCCAGCGCGTGAAGGCGGGACCGGTGGCGTTGCGCACCACGCGCCAGCCGTCGCCGGTGCGCCACGCCACGGTGAAGCGACCGAACAGCTCGCGTCCGCCGCGCCGCGGGCGCAGCTCCGTATTGGCGATCACCTGGGTCGCGGGCACGCGCAGCAGCGCGGCGATCCGCGCCGCCGTGGCAGCATCCGCGCTCTCGCGCCAGCGCGGCGGCGGTGCGGCATCGGTGCGGGCCACCGTCAGCGGCCGGTCGCGGCCGAAATCGCGTTGCGGCGGCGCGCGTCGTCCCGGCGGCGGCGATCCGCGCAGCGCGTCGGCGACGGCGAACAGCGGGCGTGGCGGCTCCATCGGCGGCGGGCCGCTGTACGTCACGAAGAACAGCACCGCCGTCGCCGCGACCACCGCGCCGATCACCAGCGCCAGGATGTGCGCCGCGATGGGCCGCGCGGCCCGGCTAACGACGGTCGACATGCGCGACGAACATATAGCCTTCGTTGCGGACCGTGCGGATCAGCTCCACCTGCTCGCCGGAGGCATCGTCGCGCGCCAGCTTGCGGCGCAGGCGGCTGACCTGCACGTCGATGGCGCGATCGAAATGATCCGAATCGACGCCGCGCGACAGGTCCAGCAACTGGTCGCGCGTCAGCACGCGGCGCGGATGCTCGACCAGCGCCAGCAGCAGCCGGAACTCGCCGTCGGACAGGTTGATGACCACGTCGTCCGGATCGAACAGCTGACGCGCCACCGCGTCCAGACGCCAGCCCGCGAAGCGCAGGAACGGCCGGGCCCCAGGGATCGGCGCGGCAGTGGCGGCGGCGTCCTTGCGCCGCAGTACCGAGCGGATGCGCGCCAGCAGCTCGCGCGGGTTGGCGGGCTTCGCGACGTAATCGTCCGCGCCCATCTCCAGCCCGACGATGCGGTCCACCTCCTCGCCGATGACCCTCATGATGATGACCGCCGGCCCGGTGGCGCGGTCGAGCGAGCGGAGGATCGACAGCCCGTCCTCGCCCGGCATCATCACGTCGAGCACGATCAGCGCGTAGCCGTCGCGCGCCATCAGCGCGCGCATTTCCGCCCCGTCGGCGGCGACGTCCACGCGATAGCCATGACCGGACAGGAAGGCCGCGGTCAGTTCCCGGATGCCGGGGTCGTCGTCGACGATCAGCAGGCGGTGCGCGGTGTCCACGGTCTCCTCGCCGGCCGGTTGGCCGAGGGCTGGTTCGATGCGGGCGGGCTGGTACATGCCGTCGATGTGCGCAACCGGCGTATCGCCGACATTGCCGGGCTGCAACAATCGGCGTTCGCGTGACAGGTGTTGCGCGCGGGACACAGGTGGAGGGCGGCCCTGCACTTTCCGCGCGCCCCGCGTATAGGCGCAATGGAGGCCGGGACGGCTCCGGCAGGACGGAGGTTGCCGCATGACCCGCATCGCGCTCGCACAGACGACCACCGGCATCGATCCGGCCGCCAATGCCGCGGCGCTGGTCGCCGCGATCGCCGAGGCGGCGGCGGGCGGCGCGGCGATGGTCTTCACGCCGGAAATGTCCAACCTGCTGGATCGCGATCGCGCCCGCGCCGCGGCGTCGATCCGCGGTGAAGGCGACGACGCGGTTCTCGCCGCCGTGCGCGACGCCGCCGCTCGCCACGGCGTGTGGGTCCACCTGGGCTCGCTGGCGCTCCGTCGCGACGACGGCCGGCTCGCCAACCGCGGCTTCGTGATCGACGCCGAGGGAGCGGTCCGTGCCCGCTACGACAAGATGCACCTCTTCGACGTCGACCTGCCGACGGGCGAGAGCTGGCGCGAATCGGCCGCCTATGCGCCGGGCGCGCGCGCCGTGGTGGTGGATACGCCCGCGGGGCGGCTGGGCCTGTCGATCTGCTACGACCTGCGCTTTCCCGACCTGTATCGCGCCTTGAGCGACGCGGGCGCGACGATCCTGTCTGTCCCGGCCGCCTTCACCCGGCCAACGGGGGCGGCGCACTGGCACCTGCTGCTACGTGCGCGAGCGGTGGAGGCGGCGGCCTTCGTCGTGGCGGCGGCGCAGGCGGGGGAGCACCAGGACGGGCGCGCCACCTACGGCCACTCGCTGGCGGTCGACCCGTGGGGAGAGGTGATCGCCGACGCGGGCGACGTGCCGGGCCTGGCCTTCGCCGCGCTCGACGCCGCGCGCCTCGCCGAGGTGCGCGCCAGGCTTCCGGTGCTCGCGCACCGTCGCGCGATCCCGCCGGTCGAGGTTGCCTAAGGCGCCGCGCTCTGTTAGAGCCGGTCCATTCGGCGCAGGCCTGCCTGTCGCCGCGATTGCCGTTTTTCCGGAGTTCTTTGGGTTTATGCAGATCATCGTCCGCGACAACAACGTCGACCAGGCCCTTCGCGCGCTCAAGAAGAAGCTGCAGCGGGAGGGCGTGTATCGCGAGATGAAGCTGCGTCGCCACTACGAGAAGCCGTCGGAGAAGCGCGCGCGCGAGCGTGCCGCCGCCGTGCGCCGCGCCCGCAAGCTGGAGCGCAAGCGCGCCGAGCGCGACGGCGCGCGGTGAGCGCGCGGGCCGGCGCACGAGGCGCCGGCCGCTCGTGACCCTGATGTGACTACCCGCGGCGCCGGGCCCGTGACCCGGGCCTGCAACCGCCCAGCAGAGCGCCCGCCTATGTCGACCGTCACCGCCGTTCCGCTGCTCCCCGTCAAGCGCGCCTATCTCGTCTGGCTGTGGCTGGGCCTGGCGCTCGCGCTGGTCGCGGGAGTGGCGCTGGCGAAGGCGGGCGACACCGGCATTCGCACCACGCCGTCGGGCCTGCGCTATCGCGTGATCGCCCCCGGCAGCGGCACCGCGCACCCGACCGACTCCGACGTTGCCCTTGTCAATTACGTCGGCAAGCTGCCCAACGGCACGATCTTCGACCAGTCGCAGCAGCCCACGCCGCTGCCGGTGGCGGGCATGATCAAGGGCTTCAGCGAGGGGCTGAAGCTGATGCCCAAGGGCGCGAAGTACCGTTTCTGGATTTCGCCGGAGCTGGGTTACGGCGCAGAGGCCAAGGGGCCAATCCCCGCCAATTCGACGTTGGTGTTCGACGTCGAGCTGGTCGACTTCATTCCCGAAGCCACGCTCCGCGCGCTTCAGCAGCAGCAGATGATGGCGCCCGGCGCGATGCCCGGCGGCGCCGTACCTCCCGGTGCGCTGCCTCCCGGCGCGGGCGGCGGTCGCTAAAAGACCATCACGACGATGTGAGAACGCCGACCGCCTTCCCGGCAAATGCTCGGGAGGGCGGTTCCGTTTGTGAGGGTGATGGCGTCGACCCACGGATGGCGCCGGCGATCCGCGCTCACGCGGCGGACAATTCCCACCGCTCCTCGCTCTCCAGACCCAGCGCGGTCAGCGGGCCGCCCTCGTAGGCGCCGGTGTCGATGCCGATCCGGTGCGGGCGATAGTCCACCCCCTCGCTGATCGTGTGGCCGTGGACGATCATCGCCTCCAGCGGCTTGGGATGGCTGAGGAACGGTTCGCGGATCCAGCGCAGGTCGGCGGCGCGCTGCTCGTCCAGCGGCTTGTCCGGCCGCACGCCGGCATGGACGAAGCGATAGTCGCCCACGCCGACCATCTCCTCGAACGCCGAGAGGAAGGCGACGTGATCCGCCGGGACGTGCGCGGCCAGCCACGCGGCCAGTTCCGCATGGTCCATCCGCTCGTAGGTGGGCGCGTCCAGTCCGTAGCTCAGCGCCGTTTCGCGGCCGCCGACGCGGCAGAACAGCCGCGCCGCCTTCGCGTCGCCCGCGATCGTCGCGAGGAACATCTCCTCGTGATTGCCCATGATGAAGCGCGCGTCCGCCCGCTCGCGTGACCGGCGCAGCAACCGCTCCACGACGCCCGCCGAATCGGGTCCGCGGTCGACCAGGTCGCCGAGGAAGACCAGGTCCGTCCGCGCCGGACCGCGGGCACGGTCGTCGGCGTCGATCTTCGCGATCAGCGCGTCGAGCTGGGCGAGCGAGCCGTGGATGTCGCCCACGGCATAGACGCGCCGCCCCGGCGGCACCTGCCATGGCGCGCGGGCTGGCGTGCGCGCGGCACGCAACAACTTCTTCAGCATCGGTGGAACGTTGACGTCATGGGACGGCGTCGACTTAGGCGCGCCGGTGCGTGGGTGCAACCGCAAGGAAAAACCCTTGCGCCGCGCCGCCTTGCCGATAGGCGGGCGAGACGAGACACACGAGGAGCTCTCATGACGATCAAGCCCGTCCGCAAGGCGATCTTTCCTGTCGCCGGTCTCGGCACCCGTTTCCTGCCGGCGACCAAGTCGATGCCCAAGGAGATGCTGACCGTCGTCGACAAGCCGCTGATCCAGTATGCGGTCGAGGAAGCGCTGGAAGCGGGCATCGAGCAGATCATCTTCGTCACCGGCCGCGGCAAGGGCGCGCTGGAGGACCATTTCGACGTCTCCTACGAGCTGGAGGCGACGATGAAGGCGCGCGGCAAGTCGCTGGCGCTGATCGAGAACATCCGGATGCAACCGGGCAGTCCGGTCTACGTGCGCCAGCAGGAGCCGCTGGGCCTGGGACATGCGGTGTGGTGCGCGCGCGAGATCGTCGGCGACGAGCCGTTCGCGGTGCTGCTGCCGGACGAGCTGATGGTCGGCGGCTTCATGAAGCAGATGGTCGAGGCATACGGCCGCGTCGGCGGCAACGTGATCGGCGCGCTGGCGGTGCCCGACGCGGAAACGCACAAGTACGGCGTCATCTCGCCCGGCAGCGACGATGGGACGCTCGTGGAGGTGCAGGCGCTGGTGGAGAAGCCCGCGCAAGGCAGCGCGCCGTCCAACCTGATGATCCCGGGCCGCTACATCCTCCAGCCCGAGGTGATGGAGATCCTGTCCGCCAAGGAGACCGGGGCAGGGGGCGAAATCCAGCTGACCGACGCCATGGCCAAGCTGATCGGCCGCCAGCCGTTCCACGGCTTCCGCTTCGACGGCGACCGCTACGATTGCGGCGACAAGGCGGGCTTCATCCAGGCGAATCTGGCGCTGGCGCTGGCGCGGGAGGACATCGGCCCCGCGGTGCGCGACTTCGCGCGCGCGCTACTGGCCTGAACAGGCAGGGCAGCCGGGGTCCTTGGGCAGGCGCAGCGTGCGGAAGCGCAGCGCCAGCAGATCGGCGAGGAGAAGGCTGCCCGCCGGATCCTCGCCGAATGGCGCGATCGCGCGGATCGCCTCCAGCGCGGCGAGGCTGCCCAGCACGCCTGCGACCGGCCCCAGCACGCCCGCCTCGGCGCAGCTGACGCCGTCGCGCTCGGGCGCGGCGCCGACGAAGCAGCGGTAGCAGGGGCGATCCGCCTCCCAACCCCGAAAGACGCCGAGCTGCCCCTCGAACTGCCCGATCGCGGCGGAGACGAGGGGCACGCGCGCGGCGAGCGCCGCGTCGGCGACGAGCAGGCGGGTCGCGAAATTGTCGCAGCCGTCCACCACCACGTCCGCGCCGGTCAGCAGCGCGTCGACGTTGCGGGCGTCCAGCCGCGTCGCGGCCGGCTCGGCGGTAACGTGCGGGTTGATCGCCGCGACCCGCTCGGCCGCGCGTTCCGCCTTGGAGACGCCGACGTCGGTGGTGGCGAAGATCGTCTGCCGTTGCAGGTTGGAAAGATCCACCGCATCGTCGTCGATCAGTCGCAGTCGCCCGACGCCCGCCGCGGCGAGATATTGGACCGCGGGGCTGCCGATCCCGCCGCAACCGACGACGACGACGGTGGCGCGCCTCAGCCGCTGCTGGCCTGCGCCCCCCACTTCACGCAGGACGATGTGCCGCGCGTAGCGGGCGAGTTCCTCGGGCGAGAGCATGACGTCGCCCTAAAGGGCGATCGCCGCGAGTTGAAGCGCAACCTCTTCACCGTCCGGACCGTCGACCGCCCAGCCATGACGGGTGCGCATGCCACGACGCCTCACGCGACTCTCACGCCCGATGCGCAAAAAAATAGCGGCCCTCGCGGACCGCTATCTTTCGTCAGAACCGATCGCTGGGATCAGTTGCTGTCCGCGTCATCGTCCTCGTCGGCGACGACGACGATGCCGGCGACAACCGCCGCAGCCGCCAGGATCGCGACGATCACGCCGCCACCGGCCAGCTCGTTCTTCTTCGACGTCGCCGACGCGGCGCGAGCCGACTTGGCAACCGACAGGCTCGCCGCCGAATTGGCAGGAGCGGCAACCGCCGGAGCGGCGGCCATCGTGACCGCAGCGGCGGTCAGGAAAAGCTTCCCAAGACGCATAATGAACTCCCTTTGTGCTCGTCAGCGAGGCCATGGCACGAACATTCGTCCGTAGCAACCCGAAGACATCCATGGCCGGAAAAACGCTTCCGAACCGATGCTGCGCGGCAACACAGACGATGCCGCACCGGTTCCATAGTCGCGTGAATATCGGCGGCAACAGTCTAAAAAGTCGAAGCGATGCGAAAGAACGCCGATTTGGGTAGTCGGCCTCAACGACCGGTTGAACCGAAGCCGCCGTGGCCGCGGGCGGTGTCGTCCAGCACCGCGACCTCGTCGATCCGCGCGCGCAGCACGGGCGCGGGGACCAACTGCGCGATCCGGTCGCCGCGCGCGATCGTCACCTCCTCCCGGCCCAGGTTCGCGAGGATGACCTTCACCTCGCCGCGATAGTCCGAATCGATCGTGCCGGGGGTGTTGAGGCAGGTGATGCCATGGCGCAGAGCCAGTCCGGAGCGGGGGCGCACCTGCACCTCGCAGTCCGTGGGGATCGCGATCGCGAACCCCGTCGCCACCGCGCATCGCGCGCCGGGTGCCAGCACCACATCCTCCGCCGCCACCACGTCCATGCCCGCGGCCCCATCGGTGGCATAGGCGGGCAGGGGCAGGCCCTCGCCATGGGGCAGGCGGCGCAGGCGGATCGCGATCGGCTCGGTCATGCCCCGCCGTAGCGCAGCGCATCCTCGCGCGGGAGGGGGATCAGCGCAGCGCCGCGGCGATGCGGTCGGCCAGGCGCCGCGCGACCTCGTCCTTGGGCAGCCGCTCCCACGTCTCGACGCCGGTGGCGGTGACGAGGTGGACGGCGTTCGACGCGCCGCCCATCACGTCGCCCGATACGTCGTTGGCGACGATCCAGTCGGCGCCCTTGCGCGCCAGCTTGGCGGCGGCGTGCTCGGTCACCTTCTCCGTCTCCGCCGCGAAGCCCACCACCAGCCGCGGCCGGGCCGCCCCGCGTCCCAGCGTGGCGAGGATATCCGGATTCTCCACCAGGCGCAGCGCCGCGGGGGCATCGCCGGTCTTCTTGATCTTCTGCCCCGCGGCATCCTCCGCGCGCCAGTCGGCGACCGCAGCCACCATCACTGCGGCGTCGGCGGGCAGGGCGGCCTCCACCGCCGCCGCCATCTCGCGCGCGGTCTCCACGTCGACGCGCGTCACTTGCGCGGGCGTCGGCAGCGCCACGGGCCCGGACACCAAGGTCACTCGCGCGCCCAGCGCCGCCAGCGCGCCGGCGATGGCATAGCCCTGCCGTCCCGACGAGCGGTTCGCGATGTAGCGGACGGGATCGATCGGCTCGTGCGTGGGCCCTGCCGTGACCAGCACGTGGCGTCCGGCCAGCGACGCGTCGCGCGGCGCCAGCATCGCCTCGATCCGCGCCAGGATCGCCGCCGGCTCCGGCAGGCGACCGGGGCCGAACTCGCCGCAGGCCATCGCGCCCTCGTCGGGCTCCATCACCGCGACGCCGTCGGCGCGCAGCGCGGCGACGTTGCGCTGCGTGGCGGGGTGCAGCCACATCCGCACGTTCATCGCCGGCGCGGCGAGGACCGGCGTGTCGGTGGCGAGCAGGACCGTCGTTGCCAGGTCGTCGGCGATGCCCGCGACCATGCGCGCCATCAGGTCCGCGGTGGCGGGCGCGACGACGATCAGGTCGGCCTCGCGGCTGAGCTGGATGTGCCCCATCTCCGCCTCGTCCTTCAGATCCCACAACGTGGTGAACACCTGCTCCTCGCTGAGCGCCGCCAGCGTCATCGGCGTCACGAAGTGCGCGCCGCCGTCGGTCAGGACGCAGCGCACGCGGTGGCCCGCCTTGCGCAGCCCGCGAACGATCTCGCACGCCTTGTAGGCGGCGATGCCCCCGCCGACGATCAGAAGGATGCGCTTCACCGTCCGGCCTCCCCGCGCAGCCCGCGCGTCACCGTGATCCGCCGCCGCGCGCCCGCCGCGCGCCGCAGATCGCGCACGCCGTCGGGGGCGAAGGCGAGGCCGACCAGCAGCAGCGGCGCCGCCATCATGCCCCAGTAATAGGTATCCACCCGCGCGAACAGCGCCAGCAGCAGCGCGTAGCCCGCCAGCGTCGTCAGCACGCGCAGCGCCAGCGGGTCGCGCCACGAGGCCCAGCCGATCAGCGCCAGCGGCACCAGCGGCGCCGCGATCCAGGCGGGAAGGACGGCGAGCGCGGTCAGCGCGGTCATCGCGCGCACGAAGAAGCCGTAGCCGAGCAGCCCGGCCCACCCCGGCGACGTCGGGTCGAACGGCCCGGTCACCGTCGCCACCGCGGCGGCATGGGCGGCCACGGCCGCGGCGAGCACCGCCAGCGCCGCGGTCCAGCCCAGCGCCTCGCCGCGCCGCCCGCCCAGCAGCGCGCCGGCCAGCATCACGCCGGCGTAGAGCGCCGCGGTCTCGCGGATCAGCATGGCGGAGAGGCCCATCGCGATGGCAGCGGTGGCGTGGCCCGGGCGCCGCAGCGCCAGCGACAGCGCGATCAGCAGCCCTGCCCACACCTCGTGGAAGGCGAGGAGATCGCGCTGCACGAACGGCGCCACGCCAGCCAGCAGCAGCACGGCGGCGAGCAGGCGCGGCGCGCGCCGCGGCAGCGGCCCGCGCAGCCGCGCGTACCAGGCCGCGGTCACCGCCACGACCAGCGCGTAGAGCAGCGCCGTGGTGGCGAAGGGCGGCAAATGCGCCTGCACCACCGCCAGCGTCGGCAGCCGCATCGTGACGAAGGGACGCAGCGGATAGTCCGACCGGCGCATCTCCTGCGCCGCGACCACGTAATAATCCGCGCCGTGGCGCACCTGCTCGACGATCGTGTCGTAGAGGAGGACGTCGGCGCGATCGTCCGCGGTGGCGACCGGGCCCTCGACCGGCGGCGGGGCGGCGCCGACCAGCGCGGTGAAGCTCAGCAGCACCAGCAGCGCGGCGAGGAGCGCGACCACCCGCGCGGTCGGCCGCTCCAGCCCGGCGAAGCGCGACGGCCGCGCCAGCCACAGTGGCGCGACCGGCCTCACCACGCCTGGAACGCGAGCAGCGCCGCGCCGCCGCCCAGCGCGCCGATCAGCCCGGCCAGCGCGTAGCGCCAGCCGCCGCCGATCCGTACCAGCTCGATCTCGCGAAGCGGAGGCGCCGGGGGCGCGCCGCCGGGAGCGGGGAAGCGCGCCTCGATGCGGCGGACCAGTTCGGGCAGCCGGGCGAGCGTGCGCACGTCGGCGACGATGCGGTCCGCCACCGCCGCTTCCGGCCCCAGCTCGGTGCGGATCCACTCCTCGACGAAGGGGCCGGCCGTTTCCCACAGGTTGATGTCCGGATCGAGCCCGGTCGCCACGCCCTCCACCATCACCATCGTCTTCTGCAGCAGCAGCAGGTGCGGTTGCGTCACCATGTCGAAGTCGCGGGTGATCGCGAACAGGCCGTCCAGCATCATGCCGATCGACATGTCCTTCACCGGCAGCCCGCGCATCGGCTCGCCCACGGCACGCAGGGCGGTCGCGAACTCGTCGACGCTGTGGTGCGCGGGCACGTATTGCGCCTCGAAGTGGATTTCCGCCACGCGGCGGTAGTTGCCGGTAATGAGCCCGTAGAGGATCTCCGCCAGCCACATCCGCGCGCGCCGGTCGATCCGCCCCATGATGCCGAAGTCGATCGCCGCCACCCGGCCGTCGTGCAGCGCGAACAGATTGCCCTGGTGCATGTCGGCGTGGAAGAAGCCGTCGGCGATCGCCTGTCGCAGGAAGGCGTGGACCAGCACGCGGGCGAGCCGCGGCAGGTCGTGCCCGGCGGCGATCAGCGCCTCTCGGTTGGACAGCTTGATCCCGTCCAGCCACTCGATCGTCAGCACCCGGCCCGTGGTGCGCTGCCAGTCGATGGCGGGGACCATGAAGTCGGGTTCCGCCTTCATCGTTTCCGCCAGTTCGGACGCTGACGCCGCCTCGCGGGTGAAGTTCAGCTCGCGCTGGGTCCAGCGCTTGAACGTCTCGATGACGAGGCGCGGTTGCAGCCGCGCGATCTCGCCGCCCATCGGCTCCACCTGCGCGGCCGCCCATTGATAGGTGTCGATGGCGCGGGCGAACTCCTCCTCCACCTGCGGGCGCATCACCTTCACCGCGACGGTGCGGCCGTCGGTGGTGACGGCGCGGTGCACCTGCGCGATCGAGGCGGCGCCGACCGGCACCTCGTCGATCGAGGCGAAGAACTGCTCCAGCGGCCGGCCGAAGCTCGCCTCCATCTGCGCGCGGACCGCGGCGAAGGGGACGGGGGGCACCGCATCCTGCAGGCGCAGCAGGTCGGTCGCCGCGACATCGCCGACCAGATCGGGCCGCGTCGCCAGCGTCTGCCCCAGCTTGATCGCCGCAGGGCCGATCGCGGTGAAGGCGGCGGCATATTCCGGCTGCTCGGGCACGCGCGCGCCCAGCCGGGCGAGGCGCAGCAGCCGGCGCAGCCGCAGCGGCGTGTTGCGGTCGCGCTCCAGCCCGCGCAGCGCCCCGTGCCGCGCCAGCGTGCGGCCCCATTTCAGCAGGCGCCAGGTGTGGACGACGGCGGAGGTCAGATCTTCCACCCCGAATGGATCGCCACCAGCCCGCCCAGCATCGGCTCCACCGCGGTCTGCACGAAGCCGGCCTCGCCGATCATCCGCTCGAACGTCGGCATGTCGGGAAAGCGGCGGATCGATTCGATCAGGTAGCGATAGCTGTCCTCGTCGTTCGCCAGCAGCTTGCCCAGCTTGGGCACCAGCCGGTGCGAATAGGCGTCGTAGATCTCGGCGAAGCCGGGCCACAGCGTCGTCGAGAATTCCAGGCAGTAGAACCGCCCGCCGCGACGGAGCACGCGATGCGCCTCGCGCAGCGCCGCAGGAATGTCCGTCACGTTCCGGATGCCGAAGGCGATGGTGTAGCCGTCGAAGAAACGGTCGGGGAAGGTCAGCGTCTCCGCATTCGCCTCCGTCCAGACCAAGCCGTCGATGCCGCGCTTGGCGGCGCGATCGACGCCGACGGCCAGCATTTCGGGATTGATGTCCGCAACCGTGATCGACGCCCCGCTTTCCGCCAGGCGGAAGGCGATGTCCCCGGTGCCCCCCGCCATGTCGAGAATCTGCTCCCCGGCGCGCGGCTTCACGCGCCGCACGAAGCGATCCTTCCACAGCCGGTGCATGCCCGCGGACATGGCGTCGTTCATCAGGTCGTATCGGGCGGCCACGTTGGAGAAGACGCCGCGCACCCGCGCGGTCTTCTCCGCAGGCGCGACGTCTTCGTAGCCGAAGGAGACGGTTTCGGTCATGATCCGCGGCTCTAGCGGGGCGGGGGGCGACCCGCTAGGGCGTTCGGGTGCCCGAGCTTCCCGAAGTCGAGACCACCGTGCGCGGGCTCGCCCCCGTGCTGGAGGGGCAGGTGATCGCCGCGCTGGAGACACGTCGCGGCGACCTGCGCCGGCCGTTCCCGCCTGACCTGCGGCAACGGCTGACCGGCGCGCGCGTCACCGGACTGTCGCGGCGCGCGAAATACGGGCTGATCGATACCGACCGCGGCGACACGATGATTTTCCATCTCGGCATGTCCGGCCGATGGCGCGTGGACCCGGCGGACCTGCTGCCGCACGACCATCTGATGCTCGATACGGGCGCGGGCCGGCGCGTGGCGCTCAACGATCCGCGGCGATTCGGATCCGTCGACCTGTGGCCGACGGCGCAGCTACCCGTTTTTCCCGCCTTCGTGGCGCTGGGGCCGGAGCCGCTCGGCGACGCCTTCTCCGCGGCGGGGCTGCGGCGGGCGCTCGCGGGGAAGAGCACCTCGATCAAATTGGCGCTGCTCGACCAGCGCGTGGTGGCGGGGCTCGGCAACATCTACGTGTGCGAGGCGCTGTTCCACGCGCGCATCCATCCGCGCCGCGCGGCGGGACGCATCGCGCTCGCGCGGCTGGAGCGGCTCGTCGGTGCGGTGCGCCAGGTGCTGGAGGAGGCGATCCGCGCCGGTGGCTCCAGCTTGCGCGACTATGCCCGGCCCGACGGCGAGCTCGGCTATTTCTCCAAGCAGTTCGCGGTCTATGGCCGCGAGGGGTTGCCGTGCGGCTGCGGCGGCACCGTGCATCGCTATGCCGAAGGTGGGCGTTCGACCTTCTGGTGCCCGGCCTGCCAGCGCAGTTGACGCGCGCGGCCCCGCGGGGTAAGGGCGCCGCTTCGAAGAGGGCATGGGCCATCCCGCGCCCTCTTTTCCACATTTCTGCTGTTTAGAGGACTTTCATGGCGAACACGCCGCAAGCCAAGAAGCGCATCCGCCGGAACGAGCGCCGCGCCGAGATCAACGGGAATCGCGTCGGCCGTATCCGGACCTTCATCAAGAAGGTGGAGGCGGCGCTGGCGGCCGGCGACAAGGCGACCGCCACCACCGCGCTGGCGGCGGCGCAGCCCGAGCTGGCACGCGGCGTGGCCAAGGGCGTGCTCCACAAGAACACCGCCTCGCGCAAGTTCTCGCGCTTGACGAAGCGGCTTGCCTCGCTCGGCTGAACCGCGGCGACGCACGAAGATCTGACCCGCCGGAGCGAGCGCTCCGGCGGGTTTTTTCATGCTCGCGCGGGAACCGGGATCACGCGGGGCAAAGCATCGGAAATACCGCGATTCGAGCCGGTCCGTTCCGGGTGCTCTCTCATAAAACATCATCTAAACAGCGACTTATAAGAAATCCGACGCGTTTCCGCGGCCGGGGTCGAGTCAATGGGGTTTATTTCGGTTTTGTGGCGGGCGGCGGGCTTGATCGACTCACGCCGCTGTTCCTATCCCTTCACCTCCCGGCGCGGCGACCGCTGCGACGGGTACCGTCGACAGCGTCTTTGGCGTGCGGCGGGACCGGAAGGGGGGACGATCTTTCGGTTGGACGAAGGCACCGCGCGAGCACCCGCTTCGCGGCAGCGGGAGAGGTGTGCGTGGCGCAAGCGAGGACCCGGGACGAGAGCGGTGACGAGCTGGCACGGGCGTGGGCCCGGGTCCGCACGAACCTGCGCCTGTCCGCGGGCGCGCGCCTGTTCGACCAGTGGCTGGCGCCCATCGCGCTGGCCGACGCCTCCGACCGGCAGGACGTGCGGCTGACGCTGCCCAGTGCGTTCATGACGAACTGGGTACGCAACCATTACGCCGAGCGTCTGGTGCACGAGTTCCGCGCGCAGATTCCCGCGGTCCGCACCGTGTCGATCGAGACGCAGCGCGCGGCGGCGGTCGTGACCGAGGTGCTGGCCGAAGCACCCATGGCCGCACCGGCCGTTGCTCCGGTCGCCGCCGCACCGGCCGCGGTCGCCTCCGTTCCCGACCGTCCGCTGCTGGACCCGCGGCTCACCTTCGACCGCTTCGTCGCGGACGCGTCGAATCTGGTCGCGGTGAACGCGGCCCGGGCGCTGGCGGCGCCGGGCCCGGTGCGGTTCAGCCCGCTGTTCCTCCACGGCGGAACCGGGCAGGGCAAGACGCACCTGATGACCGCGATCGGCCATGCCTTTCTCGACGCGCACGCCGACGCACGCGTGCTGATGATGTCGGCGGAGCGGTTCATGTTCGATTTCGTCGCCGCCATGCGCGCGCGCGACACCCATGCCTTCAAGACGCGGCTGCGCGGCTGCGACCTGCTGCTGATCGACGACCTGCAGTTCATCGCGGGCAAGGACGCAACGCAGGAGGAATTCTTCCACACGGTCAACGAGATCATGGCGGCGGGTAAGCGGCTGGTGATCGCCGCCGACCGCGCGCCGCAGGCGATGGACGGCATCGAACCGCGGCTGCTGTCGCGCCTCGGCGCCGGGCTGGTGGCGGACATCCGCCCGTCCACCGTCGACCTGCGCCGCACCGTGCTGGAGCGCCGCGCCGCGGAGGTCGAGGCGCGCGTCCCGTCGGAGGTGATCGAGCTGTTGGCCGGGCGCATCACCTCCAGCGTGCGCGAGGTGGAGGGTGCGCTGAACCGCATCCTGGCCTATGCCCAGCTGACCGCCACGACCATCGACCTGGAATTCGCGATGCAGACGCTGGCCGACCAGCTGCGCGGCGGGCAGCGGCGCGTCACGATCGACCAGATCCAGAAAGCGGTGTCGGATCACTTCGAGCTGAAGCCGCTCGACCTCGTCTCCGCGCGCCGCGCGCGGGCGGTGGCGCGGCCGCGACAGATCGCGATGTACCTGGCCAAGCGGCTGACGACGCGTTCGCTGCCGGAGATCGGCCGCAAGTTCGGCGGACGCGACCATTCGACGGTGATCCACGCGGTCCGCCGGATCGAGGAGCTGCGCGACTCCGACCGCGATGTGGACGGCGCGGTGCGCGTGCTGCTCGGCCAGCTCGAGGGCTGAGCCGTCACGCCGCGCGGCGCAGCGGCTCCTCCGGCATCGCGAACGTCGCGGCGACAGCGGGAGCGGCGGCGGGCTTGCGGCTGGGCGCGATGAGGCGGCTGACCAGCACGACCAGGCCGAGCGCGGCATAGGTCGCCAGCACCGCCTCCAGGCTGAACAGCAGCGCTACGGCGAACCCGACGCGCAGCCAGATCGGATCGAAGCCGAAGTCCTCGCCGATGGCGGCGCACACGCCGAACAGGTTGTCCTTGGCAGCGGGGGCGGGGGTGTCGGTCATCGATCGGGCTCCGGCAGGGGGATGGCGCGATAGCGGCCATCCGTGTTGCCCATCGCTAAGCAGGGCGCGTGCCAGATCGCGAAAACACCGGAAAAGCTTGAATTTTCGTGAAGTCGTCGAGGAAGGTGGCTGGCGTGAGCCGTGGATCGCGCCACAATCCGGCGCGATCCGCCAAGCCTGCGAAAGCCGCGCTCGCCGGTTTACCCGTCACGCCCCGCCCGCTAGCACCGCGGCATGGCGCAGGACATGACCGGCGGATGCCAGTGCGGGCGCGTGCGCTTCCAGGTGAGCGTGGAGGATCCCGCGCGCGCCTACCTCTGCCACTGCCGCATGTGCCAGCGGGCGACCGGCGGCGTGTACGCCGCGCTGATCCAGGTGCCGCGCGCCGCCGTGACGTGGACGACGCGCGAGCCCGACCGCCGCGCCTCCTCGCCGATCGCCGAGCGTGGCTTCTGCGCGGCCTGCGGTACGCCGCTGACCTACGAGGGCGCGGGATCGGACCAGATGGATCTGACCGTCGGCAGCTTCGACGAGGCGGCGCGGCTGCGGCCGTTCGGCCATTTCGGCGTCGAGAGCCGGCACGAGGCGTGGCGCGACACCGTCGCCCTGCCGGACACGCGCACCGACGAACTCCCGAACATCACCGCCAAGTGGATGGACGCCTGTGGCAAGCTCCCCGACTGAAACGCGCTTCTTCGACGGTTTCGACGGCACCCGGCTCGCCTGGCGCGAGATGGGCGAGGGGAGACCGGTGGTGCTGATCCACGGCTATTTCTCCGACGCGGCGACCAACTGGATCCGCTACGGCCACGCCGCCGCGATCGCGGCGGAGGGCTTCCGCGTCATCATGCCCGACCTGCGCGGCCACGGCGAGAGCGCGCGCCCGCACGATCCCGCCGCCTATCCGCCCGACGCGCTGGCGCGCGACGGACACGCGCTGGTCGCGCACCTGCGGCTGACCGACTACGATCTCGGCGGCTACTCGCTGGGCGCGCGCACGACGTCGCGGATGCTGGCGACCGGGGCGACGCCCGGGCGGGTGATCTTTTCCGGCATGGGGCTGGAAGGATTGGTGGACACGAACCGCCGTGCCGGCCATTTCCGCCACATCCTCGACCACCTCGGCGAGCACGAGCGCGGCTCGCCCGCGTGGTTGGCAGAGGCGTTCCTGAAGACGACCGGGGGCGATCCGGTGGCGCTGCGCGGCGTGATCGACACGTTCGTCGACACACCGGTGGAGACGCTGCGCGCGCTGTCGCAGCCGGTGCTGGTGGTCAACGGCAGGGACGATGCCGACAACGGGTCGGCGGCGGATCTCGCCGCCGCCTTGCCTCACGCAACCCTCGTCGAGGTGCCGGGCAACCACATGAGTTCGGTCACCAAGGCCGAATTGGGCCGCGCCATCGCCGACTTCCTGCGCGGCTGACGGCGGCGCTTACTCCGGAATCGTGTTCTCGTCGGCGATCCCCGCCTTGAACGAGGCGGAGGAATCGGTGCCGTCGGGCTGATGGGCCCCGCCCTTCGGTTTGGACGCCGATGCGGGCGGTTTGGGCGTCGATCCGCGCAGCGACAGCAGCGCCGCCGTCGCCGCCGCGCCGATCGCGGCCACGCCGCCGGCGATGGCCGCGGCGCCCCAGCGTCCGCCGACCTTCTCCGTCGCGGTCTCCACCCGCTTGCCCGCGCGAGTCGCGGCCTTGCGCGCGCCCGTGCCCGCGCGCTTCGCCGACTTCTTCGCGCTGGTCGCGGCATTCGACACCGCGGCTCCCGCGTCGCCGGCGGTGTGCGTGACCGCATCCACCGATCGCCCGACGACCGAGCGCGAGGCGGCGCCCCTCGACGGGGTGGAGCGCTTGGCCGTCCGCGGCTTCGCGGCGGCGGTCGTCCCGGCGGTCCGCTTGCGCGTGGTCTGCGGCTTGTCCGCCGCGTCCGTGGTGCCGGCGGCAGACTTGGCGGGCGGCTTCTTGGCTCCGCCCGCGCTGCTGCGCGGCGCGCGACGGCGGGGAGCGGGCGGGGTGGGGGTGTCGGTGGTGTCGTCGGCCATGTCTCGCTCCCACGATGGATCGGTTCGCGCCCGTAACGCACGGCGGGACGATGGTTTCCGATGGGGACTTAGCGGAACGGCGGTTCGTTGAACGCGCGCAGCTTGCGGCTGTGCAGCTTGGGCCCTTCTCTGAACAATTCCTCGCACGTCTCGATGCCGATCCGCATGTGCTCGCTGATCGCGCGCTCGTAGAAGCGGTTGGCCTGCCCCGGCAGCTTCAGCTCGCCGTGGAGCGGCTTGTCCGATACGCACAGCAAGGTGCCGTAGGGGACGCGGAAGCGGAAGCCCTGCGCCGCGATCGTCGCGCTCTCCATGTCGATCGCCACCGCGCGGCTGAGCGAGAAGCGCAGCGCGGAGCGGCTGTAGCGCAATTCCCAGTTGCGATCGTCGGTGGTCACGATCGTGCCGGTGCGCAGGCGTCGCTTCAGCTCGTCGCCGGACTGGCCGCTCACCGTTTCCGCCGCGCGCGCCAGCGCCTGCTGGATCTCCGCGATGGCGGGCACGGGGATTTCCGGCGGCAACATGTCGTCCAGCACGTGGTCGTCGCGCAGGTAGGCGTGGGCGAGGACATAGTCGCCGATCCGCTGCGACGGGCGCAGGCCGCCGCAATGCCCGATCATCAGCCACGCCTCCGGCCGCATGACGGCGAGATGGTCGCAGATCGTCTTCGCGTTGGACGGACCGACGCCGATGTTGACCAGGGTGATCCCGGTGCGATCGTCCGCCATCAGGTGATAGGCGGGCATCTGCAGCCGCCGCCACGCGCTGTCGTCCAGCGCGGCGGGATCGTCGCCGGCCTTGAACAGCACGCCGCCCGGGCCGGACAGCGCGGTGAAGCGGCTGTCGGCGCGGCCCACCTCCGTCGCCGCCCAGCGGACGAACTCGTCGACGTAGCGGTGGTAGTTGGTGAACAGGACGTAGCGCTGGACGTGCTCCGCGGGCGTGCCGGTGTAGTGGCGCAGGCGCGCGAGGCTGAAGTCGGTGCGCAGGCCATCGAACAACGCCAGCGGGCGGGTGCCGTCGATCGACGCCCACAGGCCATCGGCGATCTCGTCGCCAATGTGGGCCAGCTCGGTCGTCGGGAACCAGCGCGCCAGCTCCGCCGCGGACACCGCGTCGAGGCTCAGCGCATGTCCGGCGTCCATCACGTAGGGGAAGGGAATCTCCTGGCCGCCCGGCACGGCGTCGACGGTGACGTCGTAATCCTCGATCAGCAGCGTCAGCTGCTCTTCGAGATAGTCGGCGAACAGCGCCGGGCGGGTCACGCTGATCCGATACTCGCCGGGTGCGGTCAGCCGTCCGAACGAGCGCAGCGGGGCGGGACGGCCGTCGCCGCCGGCGAAGCGCAGGCGGATTTCGGGATAAGCGAAGGCACCGCTGCGCCGATCCTCCGTGCTGGGGACGGAACCATCGGCGATGTAAGCGGAAATGGCGGCCTGTAGCCGGGCGACCGAGGCAGTGTAGAGCCGGTCGAGTTGGGTGACGATGTCGTTGGCGGTCATCGCGGATGATTACGTGCCGCGCATGACGCTGGCAAGACGGGTGTGCCACACCGTCGTGCCGGGCTCGTCCCGGCGTCCAGGGCCACGAGCGATCGCGCCGCGACTCTGGACCCTGGGACAAGCCCGGGGTGACGACTATTTCCTGCCCTTGGCCTTTCCCGCCGGCTTGTCGTCTTCCAGCAGCTTGGCGACGCCGAAGGCCGCGCCGGCTACCGCGGCGGCGACGCCGGCGCCGATCGCGGCGGCGGCGTAGGGCCGCTCCTTCGCGGCGTCGACCGCCGCGGTGGCTGCGGCGCTCACTTTCTCCTGCGCCTGTCCTGCGGCATCGCGCGCGCGGTCGGCGTAGCTCGCCTGCGCCTTGTCGTCGGGAAGCGGCTTCAGTGCGGTGTCGGTCATGACGCTATACTCCGTTGAGATACCGTCACGACCAACGCACCCGCGGCGTCAGAGGTTTCCGATCATGTGCTCGGCGGAGCTCACCTTGAACTCGCCCGGACCCTCCACGTTCAGCGACTCGACGACGCCGTCGTTGACGACCATCGAGTAGCGCTGGCTGCGCTTGCCCATGCCGAACTTGCTGCCGTCCATGGCGAGACCCAGCGCCTCGGCGAAGGTGCCGTTCCCGTCCGCCAGCATCGTGATGCCGTCCGCGTTCGCCGACTTCGACCAGGCGCCCAGCACGAACGGGTCGTTGACCGAGGTGCAGACGACCTCGTCGATGCCCTTGGCCGCCAGCTCGTCCTTCTTCTCGATATATCCCGGCAGGTGGCGCGCCGAGCAGGTCGGGGTGAAGGCCCCCGGCACCGCGAACAGCGCGACTCGGCGGCCTTTGAAGAAGTCCGCGGTGCCGACCGGCTCGGGGCCGTCCGCCGTCACCTTGGTCAGCGTCGTGTCGGGCAGCTTGTCGCCCACGTTGATCGTCATGCCGGTTCTCCAGTGAAGTGCGTTCCTAGTCGCAATGCGGCGGGTTGATTTCAAGCATTCGCAACGCCGCGCGAGGCGCTACGGTGGATCGCGATGTTTCTGACCGGACGATTCCTTCTCGCCATGCCCGGCATCGGCGACCCGCGCTTCGACCAGGCGGTGATCGCCATGTGCCAGCACGACGCGGATGGCGCGCTGGGGGTGGGCGTCGGCGCGACGATCAACGGCCTCGGCCTGCACGACGTGTTGCGCCAGTTGGAGATCGCACCCGGCGAGGCACCCGACGCGCCCGTCCATTTCGGCGGGCCGGTGGAGGTGCGTCGCGGCTTCGTGCTGCACACGCTCGACTGGGGCGGTCAGGACACGATCGACGTCGCCGGTCGCTGGGCGCTGTCGGGCACGCTGGACGTGCTGCGCGCCATTGCGAGTGGAACGGGCCCGGCGCGGTGGGTGGTGGCGCTGGGCTATGCCGGCTGGGGCGCGGGGCAGCTGGACGAGGAGATGACGCGTCACGGCTGGATGACCGTCGACGGCGACGACGCGCTGCTGTTCGACGCGCCCGCAGCGGAGCGCTGGACGAAGGGCTTCGCCGCGGCGGGGGTGGACCCGAGGCTGCTGTCGCCGGAGAGCGGGCGGGCGTGAACCGGCCCGTGACGGGGTGGGCGTCGACATATAAAGATATCTTTATATTTGCTCTGACGGGTCCAGCCCGCTAAAGGCCCGCGCATGTCGATCGGTCGTGCGCGGCCTTGGTCGGCCCTACACCCGTTCGGAGAACCACCGTGGCGACCGCTCCCGTGCTCGACACCAACGACTACGCCATCCGCGACATCTCGCTGGCCGATTTCGGCCGCAAGGAGATCGCGATCGCCGAGACCGAGATGCCGGGCCTCATGTCCCTGCGCGAGGAGTTCGGCGCGTCGCAGCCGCTGAAGGGCGCGCGCATCACCGGCTCGCTGCACATGACCATCCAGACCGCGGTGCTGATCGAGACGCTGGTGGCGCTCGGCGCCGACGTGCGCTGGGCGACTTGCAACATCTTCTCGACGCAGGACCACGCGGCGGCCGCCATCGCCGCCGCGGGCATCCCCGTCTTCGCGATCAAGGGCGAGACGCTGGCCGAATATTGGGATTATGTCGGCTCGATCTTCGACTGGGGGGACCAGACCGCCAACATCATCCTCGACGACGGCGGCGACGCGACCATGTTCGCGCTCTGGGGCGCCAAGCTGGAGGCGGGCGCCTCCTTCGGCGAGCCTGACAATGCCGAGGAGGTGGAGTTCCAGCGCTCGGTGAAGGCGTTCATCGCCAAGCGTCCGGGATACCTGACGGAGACGGTCAAGAACCTGAAGGGCGTCAGCGAAGAGACGACCACGGGCGTCCACCGCCTGTACGAGATCGCCAAGAAGGGCGAGCTGCCGTTCCCCGCGATCAACGTGAACGATTCGGTGACGAAGTCGAAGTTCGACAACCTGTACGGCTGCAAGGAGTCGCTGGTCGACGCCATCCGCCGCGCCACCGACGTGATGCTGGCGGGCAAGGTCGCCTGCGTCGCGGGTTTCGGCGACGTCGGCAAGGGCTCGGCCCAGTCGCTGCGCAACGGCGGCGCGCGCGTGCTGGTGACGGAGATCGACCCGATCTGCGCGCTCCAGGCGGCGATGGAGGGGTTCGAGGTGGTGACGATGGACGAGGCGGTGACCCGCGCCGACATCTTCTGCACCGCGACCGGCAACGCCGACGTCATCACCGCCGATCACATGAAGGCGATGAAGCCGATGTCGATCGTGTGCAACATCGGCCACTTCGACAGCGAGATTCAGATCGCCGCCCTCGACAATTACGAGTGGACCGAGGTGAAGCCGGGCACCGACCTGGTGAAGTTCCCCGACGGCAAGCAGATCATCGTGCTCGCCAAGGGCCGGCTGGTGAACCTGGGCTGCGCCACCGGCCATCCCAGCTTCGTCATGTCGTCCAGCTTCACCAACCAGGTGCTGGCGCAGATCGAGCTGTTCACCAAGGGCGAGGAGTACAGGAACCAGGTGTACGTCCTGCCCAAGCACCTGGACGAGAAGGTCGCCGCGCTCCACCTCGAGAAGCTGGGCGTGAAGCTGTCCAAGCTGTCGCAGAAGCAGGCGGACTATATCGGCGTGCCGGTGGAAGGGCCGTTCAAGCCCGACCATTATCGCTACTGATCGCACCCTTCGTTGCGCGAAAGGGGGCGGTGCCGCGCGGCGCCGCCCCTTTTTCGTATTCCGCCCGCGTTTCGGACTGCCTAAGACCCTGTCGATGAATGCCGCCGCCTCCCGCCACGCGCCCCGTTCCGCGCGATGCCAGCAGGGATGATCGCGATCGATCACCTGACCGCGATCGGCGCGGGCGTGCTGGTGGCGCTGCTGCTGGCGGGCGCGGTGGCGATGCTGGCGACGGGACTGCGCGCGCGCCGCGCCGCGGCGGATGATGCGGCGGCGCGGCGGCGCCTCGAATCGCTGCTGGAAGGTGCGCCGATGCAGCCGGTCGTCGTGCGGCCCGACGGACGCGTGCAGATGCCGCGCCGGGTGGCGGATTGGTTCGGCCTGGATGCGCCCGCCGACTATCTCGACCAGCTGGCGGGCGATCACGGCTGGGGCCTCGACGCGGTGGACGCGCAGGCGCTGCACGCCGACGTGCAGGGCTGCCTACGTGCCGCGCGCGGGTTCCTGCGCACGGTCCATTGCGGCGACGGCGCGCGCGCGCTGACCGTGCAGGGGGACCGGCGCGGCGAGAAGGTGGTGCTGTGGATCTTCGATTCCACCGCGACCGAGGGCGAGGTGCGGACCCTCTCCGCGGAGATCGCCGACCTGTCGCAGGCGTTCGACGCCCTGACCGGCCTGGTGGAGGCGGCGCCGCTGCCGATCTGGTATCGCGACAGCGACCTGCAACTGGCGATGGTCAACTCGGCTTATGTCGCCGCGGTGGAGGGCAGCGACGCCGCCGACGTGGTGGCGCGCGGGCTGGAGCTGGTCGAGGGCGCGGGGCAGGCACAGGCGGGCGCGGCGGCGGCGCGCGATAGCGGCAAGCCGCAGCAGCGCATCCGGCCTGCCACGATCGACGGCGCGCGCCGCGCGCTGCGGCTGCACGACGTGCCGCTGCCGGTGGGCGGCATCGCCGGGTTCGCCGTGGACGTCGAGGAGCTGGAACAGGCCAACGTGCGAGAGCGCCGCTTCGCCGAAGCGCAGCGCGCGACGCTCGACCGCCTATCGGCCGGCGTGGCGCAGTTCGGCCGCGACCGCAGCCTCGCCTTCTTCAACCAGCCGTTCCGCCGCATGTTCGCGATGCGGCGCGAGTGGCTGACCGACCGGCCCGAGTTCGACCGCGTGCTGGAGCGCATGCGCGAGGCCAAGCGCGTGCCGGAGGTGCGCGACTTTCCCGGCTGGAAGGCGGAGCGGCGCAACTGGTTCCTGCAGACCGACGGCGCTAGCGAGGAGGCGTGGCATCTGCCCGGCGGCACGCACCTGCGCGTCGTGGCGCAGCCGCTGCCCGACGGCGGGCTGCTGCTGGTCTTCGAGGACCGCACCGAGCAGGTGCAGCTGGCCAGCGCGCGCGACACGCTGCTGCGCGTGCGCACCGCCACGTTCGACAATCTGTTCGAGGCGCTGGGCGTGTTCGCCGCCGACGGGCGCCTGCAATTGTGGAACAACCGCTTCCGCGCGCTGTGGGATTTCGAGGAGGAGTTCCTCAGCGCGCATCCCCGCGTCGATGCAATCGCCGAGCGGGTGGCGACGCGGCTCGCCAATCCGCAGCACGCGCGCTTCATCGCCGAGCTGGTCCGCTACGCCACCGCCGAGCGCAAGCAGCGCGCCGGGCAGGTGGCGCTGGCGGACGGACGGCATTTCGAGTTCGCCGCCGTGCCGCTGCCCGACGGCAACGCGCTGTTCACGATGCTCGACATTTCCGACAGCCGGCGGATGGAACAGGCGCTGCGCGACCGCAACGAGGCACTGGAGGCGGCGGACAAGGTGAAGACCGCCTTCGTCGCGAACATGAGCTACGAGCTGCGCACCCCGCTGACGTCGATCAGCGGCTTTGCCGAAATGCTCCACGCGGGGTTCGCCGGCGCGCTGACGACGGAGGCGCAGGGCTACGTCGGCGCGATCCTCGATTCGGCGGAGCGGCTGGGCCTGCTGATCGACGACGTGCTCGACCTGACGCAGACCGCCGACAGCGACGCGCTGGAGCGGGCAGACGTGGACATCGCCGCCGTGGCGCGCACCGCCGCGGACGCGCTGCGCCCCTCGGCCAAGCGCCACGCGGTGGACTATACCATCGACGTGCAGCATTCGGTTGGCCGCCTCAACGCCGACCCGCGGCGCATCCGCGAGGTGGTGGAGCATCTGCTGCGCCACGCCATCGCCAGTGCCTCCGCCGGGGATCGCCGCGGCGGCAAGGTGCTGCTGCGCGCCGAGGGCAACGCCCGCACGGCCCGCCTGCTCGTCTCCGACGACGGCGAGGGGATGGACGCGGACACCGCCGCGCGCGCCTTCGACCGCTTCGCCGACACGCAGATCGCGCCGGGCACCGACCGCGCGCTGGGCCTGGGCCTGCCGCTCGCCAAGCAGTTCGTCGAGGCGCACGGCGGCACGATCCGCCTGCAAAGCGAGCCGGGCAAGGGAACGCTGGTGACGGTGGAATTGCCGCGGCGATGAGCGGGAGCGGGGTGAAGGTGAGTGGACCGCCTCGTCGCCACGGGCGTGTCGCGTGGGTCACCGCGCCGCGTAGCCGCACGCTGACGGTGGCCGGCATCATCGATGCAGGGAGGGGCCCGGCATGACGCGGGAGCTGCTCCTTCCCGACGCCGCCGCGACCGAGGCGATCGGCCGCCGGCTCGCGCTCGTCCTGCGTGCCGGCGACGTCGTCACCCTTTCGGGCGGGCTGGGCGCGGGAAAGACCAGCCTCGCGCGCGGCGTCCTCGCCGAACTCGGCCTCCCCGGCGAGGCGCCGAGCCCGACCTTCGCGATCGTCCAGCCCTATGCGCCGCCCGAGGTGCGCCTGCCGGTGCTCCACGTCGATCTCTACCGCATCGACGATCCCGCCGAACTGGAGGAGCTGGGCCTCGACGAGGCGCGGCTCGACTCCGCGCTGCTGGTCGAGTGGCCCGATCGCGCCGCCGGGCGCTGGCCCGACGCGCTCGCATTGTCGCTGACGCCCACGCCGGACGGCGCGCGGCGCTTGACTTGGGATGGTCCCGCGGCATGGGAAGCGCGATGGCGACCGACATGATTCCGCCCGCGCACGCACCCGATTTCCTGGCCGCGCACGGCTGGGCCGGTGCCGCGATCGAGCCGCTGGCGGGCGATGCCTCGTTCCGCCGCTACTTCCGCATTCTCCACGGGCAGCGCCGCGCCATCCTGATGGATGCGCCGCCCCCGCACGAGGACCCGCGCCCGTTCGTCGCCGTGGCGCGCTGGCTGTCGGCGCGCGATTTCGGCGCGCCCGCGATCCTGGCGGCGGACGAGGCGCGCGGGCTCGTGCTGCTAGAGGATTTCGGCGACCGGCGAATGCGCGAGACGGTGGATGCCGACGCCGCGACGCTGGTGCCGCTGTACGAGGCCGCGGTCGACGTGCTGGTCGCGCTGCGCGGCCACCCGGCGGACAACCTGCGCCCTTACGACCGGGCGGAGCTGCACCGCGAGGCGCAGGTGCTGACCGAATATTACTGCCCCGCCGTCGGCCTGTCCGTCGACCTCGACAGCTATCGCGCGGCGTGGGACGAGGTGTTCGCCCGCGCGCTCACCGATGCCCCCGTGACGGTGCTGCGCGACTATCACGCGGAGAACCTGATGCTGGTCGGGGACTCCAACCGCTTGGGCCTGCTCGACTTCCAGGACGCGCTGGCCGGGCATCCCGCCTACGACCTCGTCTCGCTGCTGCAGGACGCGCGGCGCGACGTGGAACCGTCGATCGAGGAGGCGATGCTGCGCCGCTACCGTGCCGCGACGGGAGAGGGCGAGGCGTTCATGGATGCCTATCACGTGCTCGGCGCGCAGCGGAACGCGAAGATCGTCGGCGTCTTCACCCGCCTGTGGAAGCGCGACGGCAAGCCGCGCTACCCGGCGCTGTGCCCGCGGGTGTGGGGATATCTGGAACGCGACCTGAGCTATCCGGTGCTGGCGCCGGTGGCGCGATGGTTCGCGGCGAACATCCCGCCCGAGCTTCGCGGCGACCCGATGGTGCTGGCCCGCGCATGACCCGCCCGCGCTACATCCGGCCGACACCCGGCGGCAGCGTGCCGAAGACGGCGATGGTGATGGCGGCGGGGCTGGGGAAGCGGATGCGCCCGCTGACGGCCACCCGGCCCAAGCCGCTGGTGGAGGTGGCGGGCAAGGCGCTGCTCGACCACGTGCTCGATCGGCTGCGCGCCGCGGGCGTGGAGCGGGTGGTCGTCAACGTCCATTACCTCGCCGACGCGCTGGAGGCGCATCTTCGCCACCGCGTCGACGGACTGGAGGTGATCGTCTCCGACGAGCGCGCGCAGCTGATGGAGACCGGCGGCGGGCTGGTGAAGGCCCGCGCGCTGATCGGCGACGAGCCCTTCGTCTGCGTCAACAGCGACAATCTGTGGATCGACGGCCCCACCGACGCGATCCGCCTGCTCGCCTCGCGCTGGGACGCGGAGACGATGGACGCGCTGCTGCTGATGGTGCCCTACGCCCGCGCGCACAATCATCGCGGGCAGGGCGATTTCCGGCTGGCGGCGGATGGGCGCATCACCGGTCGGCGCGGACGCAACCGCGTGGCGCCGTTCGTGTGGACGGGCGTGCAGATCCTCCACCCGCGGCTGATCGCCGACTGGCCCGCGGGGCCGTTCTCGACCAACCTGTTCTGGGACCGCGCGATCGCCGCCGGCCGCGCCTTCGGCCAGGTGCACCAGGGATTGTGGTTCGACGTCGGCACCCCCGCCGCGATCGGCCGGACGGAGGCGATCCTGTCGGATGGGTGATCCTGCCGAGATGACGTCGAGGTGGTGCACGCGGAGGCGCGGAGGCGCCGAGCAGAAGGAAGCAAGGCTGTCTAGCGGAAGCGAGACCTTCCTCACCCACGGTCCAGCGATTGGGCCGTTCGCGACGGCCCGGAGGAGTGCGACAAGGGAGACATCTCCGCGTCTCCGCGCCTCCGCGCGAACCCTCACGACGGCGCCGGGGGCCACGCCCCGGGTGACGACTTGACCGGCTGATGCCGCGCCCGCGCCTCTACACCATCCCCGCGCACCGCGCCTTCGCCGACGCGCTGGTCGCCGGATTGCTGCGCCGGACGGGGGGCGATGCGCTCGCGCTCGCGCGCGGGATCGTGCTGGTGCCGAACAACCGCGGCGCGCTGGCGGTACGCGACGCGTTCGTGCGCGCGAGCGGCGCGGGGCTGGTCCTCCCGCGGATCGTCGCGCTGGGTAGCGACGACCTCGGCGAGGCGGTCGGCGCCGCGCTCGACCCGGCCGATGCGGAGCCGCCGGTGCCCCCCGCCATCGCGCCGCTGAAGCGCCGCATGGCGCTGGCGCGGCTGGTGGAGGAGGAGCGCGCCGCCGCCGGGCGCCCCGTCGACGCGGCGGAGGCGGTGCGGCTGGCGGGCGAACTGGCGCAGACGCTGGACCAGCTGGCGCTGGAGGACGTGGCGCCCCGCCGGCTGGCGGAGATCGATCCCGGGGAGGCGCTGTCCGACCATTGGGAGGCGGCGCTGCGGCTGTTCCGCCTGCTGCTGGACCGCTGGCCGGCGGAGCGCGCCGCGCTGGGCGGCATCGACCCGGCCGAGCGCCGCATCCTGCTGCTGCGGCGGCAGGCGGAGCGCTGGCGCGCGGCGGCCCCGGCGGGGTTCGTCTGCGCGGCCGGCATCACCGACGCCGCCCCCGCCGTCGCCGAACTGCTGCGCGTGGTAGCCGAGTTGCCGCAGGGGATGGTCGCCTTCGCCGGGCTCGACAAGGACATGCCGGAGGAGGAGTGGGAGGCGCTCGGTCCGCACCTGCCCGATCCCGTCACCGGCCGCACCCGCCGCGCGATCGAGGTGCATCCGCAATTCGCGCCCAAGCTGCTGCTCGCGCGCATGGGTGTTGCACGCGACGAGGTGGCGCGCTGGCCCGATGGCAGCGAGCATGATGCGGCGCCTGCGCGCGGCCGCGCCATCGCCGACGCGCTCGCCCCCGCCGCCTTCACCGGCAAGTGGACCGGACTGCCCCCCGCCGGCCGCCGGCTGGACGGCGTGGAGGCGGCCGAACTCGGCACCCCGGCGGAGGAGGCGCAGGCGGTCGCCCTCCGCTTGCGCGGCGTGCTGGAAGAGGAGGGGCGCACCGCCGCCCTGGTCACGCCCGACCGCGCGCTGGCGCGGCGCGTGGCGGCGCACTGCCGGCGATGGAACATCGACGTGGACGACAGCGCCGGGCGCCCGCTGTCGATCCTGCCCCCCGGCACCCTGCTGACCGCGATCGTCGAGGCGGCGGCGCAGGATTTCGCGCCGCTGCCGCTGCTGACGCTGCTGAAGCATCCGCTGGTGCGCAGCCAGGCGCGGTCGGACTGGCTGGAGGGCGTCCGTCGCCTCGACCGCGCCTTGCGCGGTCCGCGGCCGGCGCCGGGCCTTGCCGGGATCGACGCGCACCTTCGCGACGGGCCGGAGCGCGAGCGCCACGTCCGCGTCGCGGCGGCGGCGTGGTGGCCCGAGGCGCGCGCGCTGCTGGAGCCGCTGGCGGCGGGCTTCGGCGCGGAGGCGGCACCCTTGCCCGCCCTCGTCGCCTGCCTGCGCGAGGCGGCGAGCGCGCTGGCGGGGGAGGAGGCGTGGCGCGGCCCCGCCGGGCGCGCCGCGGCGGACCTGCTCGCCGATCTCGAGGAACAGGCGCCGCTCGGCCCCGCGCGGGTGGAGAAGGGCGGCTTCGCCCCTTTGCTGCGGCTGCTGATGGACGAGGTGGCGATCCGCCGTCCGCCCGGCGATCGCCACCCGCGGCTCGCCATCTACGGCCTGATGGAGGCGCGGCTGCAATCGGCCGACGTCATGATCCTCGCCGGGCTGAACGAGGGCGTGTGGCCGGGCATCCCGGCGCCCGATCCGTGGCTTGCGCCGCGCATCCGCAGCGAACTGGGCCTGCCCGGGCTGGAGCGGTCGATCGGCGTCGCCGCGCACGACTTCGGTCAGGCGCTGGGCGCGCCGCGCGTGCTGATGACGCGCAGCCGCCGCGACGTGCGCTCGCCCGCGCTCGCCTCGCGCTTCTGGCTCAGGCTGGAGGCGATGGCGGGCGAGCGGTTCGCGCGCGCGCGCGACCTGGAAGGCTGGGCCCGCGCGCTCGACGACGGCGGCACGCCGCGCCCGGCGTCACGGCCGGCGCCCGTGCCCGCCGCCGCGCTGCGCCCGCGCCGCATCTCCGTCACCGAAGTCGACCGGCTGAAGGCCGATCCCTTCGCCTTCTACGCGCTCCGCATCCTGAACCTCTCGGCACTGGACGCGGTGGACGCCGATCCCAGCGCCGCCTGGCGCGGCACCGCGGTCCATGCCGTGCTGGAGGCGTGGGCGCGCGAGGACGCGTGCGATCCCGCCGCGCTGCCGCGCCGCGCCGCCGCGCTGCTGGACGATCCCGCCGCCCACCCGCTGCTGCGCGCGCTGTGGCAGCCGCGCCTGCTCGCCGGCTTCGACTGGATCGCCGCGCGCACCGCGGCGGAGCAGGCGGCGGGCCGGCGCGTGCTGTCGGTCGAGGGGCAGGGCGGCGCCGTGGTTGCCGGGGTCGAGCTATCCGGCCGCTACGACCGGATCGACCGCATGGCGGACGGCGGGCTCGGCATCGTCGACTACAAGACCGGCAAGGCCCCCTCCACCGCGGCGGTACGCGGCGGCTTCAACCTGCAGCTCGGCCTGCTCGGGGCGATCGCGGAGGCGGGCGGCTTCCCGTACGTCGAAGGGCGCGCGACCGCCTTTGAATATTGGTCGCTGGCGAAGAAGGACGACGCCTTCGGCCAGGTGACCAGCCCGGCCGATCCGGCGGGAAAGGGCGGGCGGATCGTCACCGACGACTTCGTGCGCGCGGCGGTGGACAGCTTCGCCGACAGCGCACGCAAGTGGCTGCTCGGCGAGGAGCCGTTCACCGCCAAGCTGCATCCGGAATTCGCTCCCTATGCCGAATACGACCAGCTGATGCGGCGGGACGAATGGTATGGCCGTGATCGCTAGCCGCGTCGCTCCGCCCCGGCGGACGCCGGGCCCCAGGTGGGCGAACCGGTGTGATGCAGGTCTCGTGCTGCCATGTGCCGTTGCGAACCGGACCCCGGCGTTCGCCGGGGTGGAGGAGTGACGGATCCATGACCGGCGCCGTCCGCCCCCTGCCGACGCTGAAGGGCGAGCAGCTGCGCGCCTCGCGCCCCGACGCGCACGTGTGGCTCTCCGCCTCCGCGGGCACCGGCAAGACGCAGGTGCTGGCCGCGCGCGTTTTCCGCCTGCTGCTTCGCGGGGTCGATCCGGGCGCCATCCTGTGCCTCACCTTCACCAAGGCGGGCGCGGCGGAGATGGCGACGCGGATCAGCCGGCAGCTGGCGCATTGGGTCCGCGCCGACGAGAAGGCGCTGTTCGACGACCTGCGTGCGCTCGGCGAACCCGGAGGGCCGGCGCAGCGCGGCGTGGCGCGGACGCTGTTCGCCAAGGTGCTCGACGCGCCCGGCGGCGGGCTGCGCATCCAGACGATCCACGGCTTCTGCCAGTCGCTCCTCGGCGCCTTCCCGATCGAGGCGGGGCTCGTCCCCGGCTTCCGCCCGATCGAACCCCGCGAGGAGGCGCTGCTGCGGCGGCAGGCGCTGTCCGACCTGCTGGTCGACGCCGAGCGCGAGGGGCGCCGCTCCGTCACGGAGACGATCGGCGCGCTGAGCGTGCGCCTCGGCGAGCAGGGCGCGGAGGGTTACCTCGCCGCCTGCGCGCGCGCCGGCGATGCACTGGAGGCGCTGCCGAGCGGCATCGCACCGTTCGTGCGCGGGCAGCTGGGCGTGCCGCTGGGCGACATCGACGCGGCGGTGGCGGGGGGGTGCGACGCGCTCGACCGCGACGGCATCGCGCGCCTCGCCGCCGCCAACCGCGCCTGGGGCACCGCCACCGGCACCGGCCACGCCGAGACGATCCACGCGTGGCTGGCGGGCGACCTGCCCGCGCGCGTCGCCGGGCTGGAGGCGCTGATGGCCGTGGTCCGCACCGGCAAGGGCGAGCCGCGCAAGGCTGCGGCGAAGCTGGTCGCTGCCGAGGCCGATTACGAGGCGCTGGCCGCGACGCTGGGCGAGGGCTGCGCCGCGCTGCTGGCCCTGCGCGTCCGCGCCGCCTATGCCGACCTGCTCGGCGCCGCGCTGGAGGTGGGGCGCGAGTATGCGCGCGGCTATGCGGCGGCGAAGCGGCGCGCAGGGGCGGTCGACTTCGACGACCTGATCCGCGCGGCGGTCGACCTGCTGCGCCAGCCCGGCATCGGCGAGTGGATCCGGTACAAGCTGGACCAGGTGACCGAGCACGTGCTGGTGGACGAGGCGCAGGACACCAACGTCGCGCAATGGACGATCGTGCGCGCGCTGGTGGACGAATATTTCGTGGGTCGCGGCGTCTTCGCGCCGTCCGTCCGCACGCTGTTCACCGTCGGCGACCTGAAGCAGGCGATCTTCGGCTTCCAGGGCACCGACCCCGTCTTCTTCCAGGCGGCCGAGGCACATTTCGCGCGCGCGGCGGCGTCGGTGGAAGGCGACGATCTGATGCCGGAGGACGAGCGCGGGCTGCCGTTCGACCGGCTGTCGCTGACCGATTCGTTCCGCTCGACCGCGCCGGTGCTGGAGTTCGTGGACCAGGCGATCGCGACCGTCGGCGCGCCGAACCTGGGGACCGACGCGGTGCCCGCCCATGCCAGCCGCGTCGACGGGCCGGGTGAGGTGGAACTGTGGCCCGCCATCGCCGCCGGTGCGACCGAGGGCGACGACTCGGGGGAGGAGGGCTGGATCGAGGATGCGGTGCGCGAGAACGCCACGCGCATCGCGCGGCAGGTGCGCCGCTGGCTGGACGAGCCTTTGTGGCTGGGCAGCAAGGGACGCGCGCTGCGGCCGGAGGACGTGATGATCCTCGTCAAGCGGCGCGGCGAGCTGGCGCAGCTGCTCGTCGCGCGCCTCTATGCCGAGGGGGTGCCGGTGGCGGGCGTCGACCGGCTGCGGCTGGCCGCGCCGCTGGCGGTGCAGGACCTGCTCGCCGCGGTGCGTTTCGTGCTCCAGCCCGACGACGACCTCAGCCTCGCCAGCCTGCTCGTGTCGCCGCTGATCGGCTGGACGCAGGACGAGCTGATGGCGCGCGCGATCCCGCGGCAGGGATCGCTCTGGCGCCATCTCCAGCGCACCTGCGGCGACCGGCTGGAGCCGCTGCGCGCGATGCTGGCGAATGCGGACTTCGACACGCCCTATCGTTTTCTCGAGCTGATCCTGTCCGGTCCGCTCGACGGTCGGCGCAAGCTGCTGGCGCGGCTGGGCGAGGAGGCGCGCGACCCGATCGAGGAGCTGCTGAACGCCGCGCTCGATTTCGAGACGAACACCACGCCCTCGCTCCAGCGCTTCCTCGACTGGTTCGAGCGCGACGAGGTGGAGATCGTGCGCGACGCTGCCGCGCCGCTCGACGCGGTGCGTGTGATGACCGCGCACGGCGCCAAAGGGTTGCAGGCGCCGCTGGTGATCCTGGCCGACGCGACGGTCGATCCGGACAGCAGCCCGCGTTCCGTGGTGATGTGGACGCCCGACGGCGTGGATGCCGCCATCCCCGTCTTCCGCCCGCGCAAGGCCGAGCGGGCGGGCGCGGTCGACGCGGCGCTGGCGGCGGTGGAGACGCGCGAGCGGCAGGAGCATTGGCGGCTGCTCTACGTCGCTGCCACCCGCGCGGAGGAACGGTTGGTCATCGCCGGCGCGCTCGGCCCCAAGGCCAAGGGCGTGCCGCCCGAGGCGAGCTGGTACGCCGCCGCCGCGCGGACGCTGGACGCGCTGGGCGTTACGGCACCCGAGGGCGAAGTGCGCCGCTTCGCCGGCGGCACGCCTCAGCCCGCGGTGAAGTCGCGCGAGGCGTCGGCGACGGCAACGGCCGTCGCGCAGCCGCTGCCCGACTGGGCGCGCACCGACGCGCCGCGCCCGCCGCGCCCCACCCGCCCGCTCGCGCCGTCGTCGCTGGGCGACGATAGCGTCGCCGACGCGCCGCCGACGCCGGCGATGCGCGCCGCGGCGGAGCGTGGACGGCTGATGCACGCCCTGTTCGAGCGGCTGCCCCCGCTCGCGCCCGCGCAGCGCCGTGCCGCCGCGATGCGGTGGCTCGCCGCGCGCACCGACGATGCGGCGGCGGTGGTGGAGCCGGTGATGGCCGTGCTGGACGATCCCGCGCTCGCCGAGCTGTTCGGTCCCGATGCGCTGGCGGAGGCTCCGATCAGCGCCACGCTGCCCGACGGCCGCGTGATCGCCGGCACGGTGGACCGCCTGCTGCTGGATAAGGCGCGCGTGCGCGTGATCGACTACAAGACCGGGCGCCGCGTCCCCCCCGACGCCGACGCGGTGCCGGACTATCACCTGGCGCAAATGGCGGCCTATCGCGCCGCGCTGGCCGTCATTTTTCCCGGTCGCGCGATCGAGGTGGCGCTGCTCTACACCGCCGGGCCGCAGCTGATCGAGCTTCCCGACGCGCTGCTGGCCGCGGCCAAGCCGCGCTTCGCGGCGAGGGAGCAAAGCTTGGGTCCCGCCGGTTGAGCCCTCACCGGATCGATCCTAGCTAGGCGACGAAGGAGATGAGAGAATGGCGACCAAGAAGATCACCGACGCCAGCTTCCAGGCGGACGTGCTGAACGCGGACAAGCCGGTGCTGGTCGATTTCTGGGCGGAATGGTGCGGGCCGTGCAAGATGATCGGGCCCAGCCTGGAGGAACTGTCCGAGGAGCTCGGCGAGCAGGTGACGATCGCGAAGATCAACATCGACGAGAATCCGGAGGCGCCGGGCAATTACGGCGTGCGCGGCATCCCCACGATGATCCTGTTCAAGGCCGGTGCCCCCGCCGCGACCAAGGTGGGCGCGGCGCCCAAGGGGCAGATCAAGGGCTGGCTGGAGAACGAACTGGCCTGAATCCGGGCGTCACCCTCACCCTTCCCCTCCCGGTCCACGATGGGAGAGGGAGGGGAGGGTGAGGACAAGGACTACGGGTTCCCCTTGCCGCCGTGCGCGCCCACAGCGGTGCCGGTGGAGAAACTGGCCTCGTCGCTCGCCAGCATGACGTAGAGTGGCGCGAGTTCCGCCGGCTGCCCCGCGCGGCCCAGCGGCGTGTCCTGGCCGAACTCGCCCAGCTTGCCCGGCAGCTGCCCGCCGGCCACCTGAAGGGGCGTCCAGATCGGGCCGGGCGCCACCATGTTCACGCGGATGCCCTTTTTCGCCAACTGCTTGGCCAGCCCCTTGGTGAAGATCAGGATCGCCCCCTTGGTCGAGGCATAGTCGAGCAGTTCCTCGCCGGGATCGTAGCTGTTGACCGACCCGGTGTTGATGATGACCGAGCCGGGGGGCATCGACGGGATCGCCGCCTTGCTGATGCGGAAGATCGCGAAGATGTTCGTCTCGAACGTGCGGACGAACTGGTCGTCGCTGATCTGCGAAATGTCTTCCTTGCTCTGCTGATAAGCCGCGTTGTTGACGAGAAGGTCGAGGCCGCCGAGCGCGCGGACCGCGTCGGCGACCAGCTTCGTGCAGGCGCGCTCGGTCCGGATGTCGGCGGGCAGCAGCACCGCCTTGCGCCCCGCCGCCTCGATCAGCGACTTCACCTCGCGCGCGTCGGGCTCCTCGGTCGGGTAATAGTTGATCGCGACGTCCGCGCCCTCGCGCGCGAAGGCGATGGCCGCGGCGCGGCCGATGCCCGAGTCGCCGCCCGTCACCAGCGCCTTGCGTCCCGCCAGCCGGCCCGATCCGCGGTACGTCTTCTCGCCGCAATCGGGCACGGGGGTCATCTTGGATTGCAGCGCGGGCCAGGTCTGCTTCTGCTCTGGGAAGGGCGTGCTCGTGTACTTGCTGCGGGGATCGCGGATCGCGACGGTCCCGCTGCCCTGTCCGGTCACCGCGCCCTGTGCCTGCGCCGGAGCCGTCGCCGCCATCCCCGCGGCCGCCGCCGCACCGCCCAGCACCGTCCGGCGGGTCGTTCCTTCGCTCATCACCTGTCTCCGAGAGTTTTCACCGCAACGGGCGAAAAGCAGGGAGGTTCAGATTCTTGGTCCGGCCGGGATGACGTTCACGGGCCGTTCGCCGCCAGCTCCTGCAACCACGCGTCCGCCGTGCCGTCGGAGGGCGCGCGCCAGTCGCCGCGCGGCGACAGCGCGCCGCCGGCGGACACCTTCGGCCCGTTGGGCAGCGCCGATCGCTTGAACTGGCTGGTCTGGAAGAAGCGGACGAGGAAGCGCTCCAGCCACAGCCGGATCGTGTCGATGTCGTAGGTCGTCCGCGCATCCTCCGGATAGCCGATCGGCCAGCGCCCCGCCGCGGCGTCCTTCCACGCGTGCCACGCCAGGAACGCGATCTTGGACGGCGCCAGCCCGTGGCGGATCACGTAATGCGCGAAGAAGTCGTTGAGCGCGTAGGGGCCGATCTTCGCCTCGGTGCTCTGCAATTCCTCGCCGGGCACCAGCTCGGGCGAGATCTCCTGCGCCAGGATCGCGCCCAGCACCGCGTCGGTTTCCGCGTCGTATTGGTTCGTCGCGATCGCCCAGCGGATCAGGAACTGGATCAGCGTCTTGGGCACGCCGGCGTTCAGCGCATAGTGGCTCATCTGGTCGCCCACGCCGTAGGTGCACCAGCCGAGCGCCAGCTCGGACAGGTCGCCGGTGCCCACCACCAACCCGCCGCGCTGATTGGCGATGCGGAACAGGAAGTCGGTGCGCAGCCCCGCCTGCACGTTCTCGAACGTCACGTCGTACACCGGCTCGCCGCGGCCATAGGGATGACCGATGTCCTTCAGCATGGCGGTCGCGGCGGGTCGGATGTCGATCTCCTCCGCCGCGATGCCGAGCGCGCGCATCAGCCGCCAGGCATTGTCCTTCGTGCCCGCGCTGGTGGCGAAGCCGGGCATGGTGATGCCCAGGATGTCGGTGCGCGGTCGGCCCAGTCGGTCCAGCGCCTTGGCCGCGACGATCAGCGCGTGCGTCGAATCGAGCCCGCCGGAGACGCCGATCACCAGCCGCTGGGCGTTGGCGGCGACCAGCCGCTTGGCGATGCCTTCCACCTGGATGTTGAACGCCTCGTAGCAATCCTCGTCCAGCTTCTCCGGCGTGTTCGGCACGAAGGGAAAGCGGCGGATCTCGCGAAGCAGGCCGACGTCGGCGAAGTCGGGTCGGTGCCGGAAGCCGATACGGCGGAAGCGCGTCTCCGGCCGCCCCGCGGCCACGGCGGCGTCGTTGAAGGTGCCGTTGCGCAGCCGCTCCTGCTCCAGCCGTTCCAGATCGACGTCGGCGACCAGCAGCTCGGGCTCGTGATCGAAGCGGCCCGACTGCGCGATCAGCTCGCCCAGTTCGTGCACCGTGCCCTGGCCGTCCCAGGCGAGGTCGGTGGTGCTCTCCCCCGGCCCGCTCGCCGAATAGACGTAGGCGCAGGCCGCACGCGCGGACTGCGCCGCCGACAGCATCAGCCGCTCGCGCGACTTGCCGACCACGACGTTGGAGGCGGACAGGTTCGCGCACACCAGCGCGCCCGCCAGCGCGCCGGCCGTGGATGGTGGGGTGGGCGCCCAGTAATCCTCGCAGATCTCGGCGTGGACGACGAAGCGCGGCAGGTCCTCCGCGACGAACAGCAGATCGGTGCCGAACGGCACCTCCTCCTCGCCAAGCCGGATCGTCAGGCCAGTGATCCCCGCGCCGCTGGCGAACCAGCGCTTCTCGTAATATTCGCGATAATTGGGCAGGAAGCTCTTCGGCACCACGCCCAGCACGCGCCCTCGCGCGATGGCCACCGCGCAATTGTAGAGCCGCCCGTTGTGCAGGATCGCCGCACCGACCAGCAGCACGGGGCGCAGCGCGGTGGAGGCCTCGCGCACCGTCTCGATGGCGGCCAGCGTCGCGCGATGCAGCGCGGATTGCAGGTGCAGGTCGTCGATTGCGTAGGAGCTGAGCGACAGTTCGGGATAGACCACCAGGTCCACCGCCGCCGCGTCCGCCTGCCGCGCGATGGCGACGGCCCGCTCGGCGTTGCGCGCCGGGTCGCCGACGGTGCCGACCGGGGTCGCGGCGGCAACGCGGATCATACCGTGGTGGTGGATCGAGCGAAAGCTGGCGTTCATGTCGCTGCCTTAAGGTGCGCGGGATCGGGTTGGCAATTTGGCCAATTGCCAATTTGATAACGCGCTGATGTACGATAGGTTGTTCGGGCATGGACGACGTGCCCGCCCGCTCCGCTGCCCGCGCGCGCCTGTTCGCGCGGGGTGGGGACATGGGGCGGCGCATCGCGGAGCACGACTGGGCGGCTTCCCCGGTGGGGCCGATCGCCTACTGGCCCGCCGCGCTGGTCCACGCCGTCGGCCTGCTGCTTCCTGCCAGCGCAGAGATCGTGCTGTTCTGGGGGCCGGAATACGTCGCCTTCTACAACGACGCCTATGCGCCGACGATCGGCGACAAGCATCCGCGCGCGCTCGGGCGGCCGGCGCGCGAGTGCTGGGCGGAGCTGTGGGACGATCTCGAGCCGCTGCTGGCGCACGTGCGCCGGACGGGGGAGACCTATTCGGCGAGGGACCGCCCCTTCTACATCGAGCGGTCGGGCTACGGCGAGGAGGTGTATTTCGACATCTCCTATTCCGCGGTGCCGGGCGACGACGGCTCGGTCGGCGGCGTCCTGTGCATCGTGTCGGAGACCACCGGCCGCGTGCGCGCGCTGCGCAACGTCGCCGCGGAAAGTGAGAGGCTGCGCGAGAGCGAGGCGCGCTTCCGCAACCTGGCCGACAGCCTGCCCGCGCTGGTGTGGCTGACCGACGCGAAGGGCGAGATCGAGTTCGCCAACGATTATTTCGAGACCATGCTCGGCATCCCGCCCGCGCGGATGGTGGCGGAGGGCTGGTCGATCGCGGTCCGGCCGGAGGATGCGGAGGAGGTGCGCCGCCGCGCGCGCGTGCGCAGCGTCGATCCTGCCCCGGGGGGCGGCGAGTTCCGCGTGGTCACCGCCGCCGGCGAGGAGCGCTGGATCCGCGGCGAGATCCGGCCGCGCTTCGTCGCCGATACTTTCCACGGCTTCGTCGCCTGCGCGATCGACGTCACCGATTCGCACCGGCTGGGCCAGGAGCTGGAGCAGCGCGTCGCCGCGCGCACGGCCGAGCTGGTGGAGCAGATCGCCGAGCGCGAGCGGGTGGAGGCGACGCTGCACCAGATGCAGCGGCTGGAGGCGGTGGGGCAGCTGACATCGGGCGTCGCGCACGATTTCAACAACCTGCTGACGGTGGTGCTCGGCAACGTGGAGCTCCTGACGCACGCGGCGGCGCGGGGCACGCTGGACGAGCGCGCGATCCAGCGGCTGGAGCACGTGCGCACCGCGGCGCAGCGCGGCGCCACGCTGACGGCGCAGCTGCTCGCCTTCTCCCGCCGGCAGCGGCTGGCGGCCAAGGTGGTCGACCTGAACGAGACGGTCACCGGGCTGATCGCGCTGCTGGCCAGCACGCTGGGCCGCGCGATCACCATCGAGACGGCGCTGGAGCCGCGCCCGTGGCGCGCGCTGGTCGATCCGACGCAGATCGAGCTCATCATCCTCAACCTGGCGATCAACGGGCGCGACGCGATGATGACGCGCGCGGCGGCGGGAGGGACGGGCGGCGGTACGCTGACCGTCGCGACCGCCAACGTCACTTGCGGCCCGCCGGAGCGGCCGGAGGAGCCTCCCGCGGGCGACTACGTCCGCGTCGCGGTGCACGACACAGGCACCGGCATGACGCCGGAGGTGCTGGCGCGCGCGTTCGAGCCGTTCTTCACGACGAAGGAGGTCGGCAAGGGATCGGGCCTGGGGCTGGCGCAGGTGTTCGGCTTCGCCAAGCAGTCGGGCGGCGGCGTGCGGATCGACACGGTGCCTGGGGAGGGGACGACGGTGAGCGTCTTCCTGCCGCGCGCCACGGGCACGCAGGAGCACGCGCCCGTCGCCCACGCGCCTGGCGAGGAGGGCGGCTCGATCGCCGGTCGGACCGTGCTGGTGCTCGACGACGAGGAAGCGGTGCGCGAGGTGACGGCGGAGACGCTGCGCAATGCCGGATGCCGCGTGGTGGAGGCGGCGGACGGCGAGGGCGCGCTGCGCGCGTTGGTGGAGGAGCCGGGCATCGAGGCCGTGGTAGCCGACTTCGCCATGCCGCGGATGAACGGCGTCGAGTTCGCCGCCCACGCAGAGCGACGCCGCCCCGGCCTGCCGATCCTGTTCGTCACCGGCTATGCCGACATCGACGCGATCGCCGCGGTGCCGGAGCAGCGGCTGATCCGCAAGCCGTTCGAGCGCGAGGCGATGATCGAGCGTCTGTGCGCGCTGCTGGAGGGGCGCTGATCCCCTCCAGCCAAGCGAAGATCACGCCGCCAGCCGACGCTCCGCGAGCCCGCGTATCATGTCCGCCGCCTTTTCCGCGATCATGATCGTCGGCGCGTTGGTGTTCGATCCGACCAGCGTCGGCATCACCGAGGCGTCGACCACGCGCAGGCCGTCGATCCCGCGCAGCTTCAGCCGGGCGTCGACGACCGCCATGGCGTCGCCGTCCGCTCCCATCTTGCACGTGCCGACCGGGTGGTAGATCGTCTCCGCGTTCGCGCGGACCCAGGCGTCGATCTCCGCGTCGCTCTCCACACCCGCGCCCGGGGCGAGCTCGGCGTCGCGATACGGGTCGAGCGCGGCCTGCGCGGCGACGTTCCGCCCGATCCGCACGCATTCGCGCATGACGCGGCGATCCTCCTGCGTGGCAAGGTAATTGGCGAAGATGGCGGGATCGGCCAGCGGGTCGGCGGAAGCCAGGCCGATGCGCCCGCGGCTCTCGGGCCGCAACTGGCACAGGTGCAGCGAGAAGCCGTCCGCACCGACGCGCTGCTTGCCGTGATCCTTCATGATCGCCAGCACGCCGTGGATCTGGACATCGGGCCGCGACAATCCCTCGCGCGAGGAGACGAAGGCGCCCGATTCGAGGAATTGCTGGCGCCCCAGTCCCTGCCCGCGCAGCAGGTAGTTGAGCCCGGTCGCCAGCTGGCGCAGGCCCTTGGTCGCGGAGAAGGCGGTGACCAGCCCCCGCGTCTTCCAGTTCATGATGATGTCGAGATGGTCCTGCAGGTTCTCGCCGACGCCGGGCAGGTCGTGCACGCACGCCACGCCCGCGGCGCGCAGCCGCTCCGCCGCACCGATGCCCGACAGTTGCAGCAGGTGCGGGCTCTGCACCGCGCCCGCACACAGCAGCGCCTCACCCGCCACCTCGATTCGCGCGGCGTCGCGGCCGCGGGCGTATTCCACCGCGACCACGCGCCCGCGCTCCACCACCAGCCGCGTCGTGCGCGCGCCGGTGACGACGGTCAGGTTCGGCCGGTTCAGCGCGGGCCGCAGATAGGCCGCGGCGGTGGACCAGCGGCAACCGTCGCTGATGGTCAGGTCGTAGCGGCCGAAGCCTTCCTGCGCGGCGCCGTTGAAATCGTCGGTCACCGGGTATCCGGCCTGCCGTCCCGCCTCGATCAGCGCATCGTGGAACGGGCTGTCGCTCTCCCCGCCGGAGATGCGCAGCGGACCGTCGGCGCCGTGCAGCCCCTCGCATTCGCCGCGATGATGCCCCTCCAGCCGGCGGAAGTACGGGAGCACGTCCTCCCACGACCAGCCGGTCAGGCCGAACTGGCGCCACTCGTCATAGTCGCGGGGATGGCCACGGGTGTAGACCATGCCGTTGATCGAGGAGGAGCCGCCCAGCCCCTTGCCGCGCGGCCACCACAGCCGCCGGCCGTCGAGGTGCGGTTCGGGCTCGGTCCAGAACCCCCAATTGTGCTTGCCCTTCGCCTTGATGAGGTTGCCCACTCCCGCGGGCATCCGCACCAGCAGTTCCGTGTTGGCGCCCCCCGCCTCCAGCAGGCACACGCTGGCGGCGGGATCCTCGCTCAGCCGCGCCGCGAGCGCGCAGCCGGCGGAGCCCCCGCCGACGATGACGTAATCGTATCCGGCCATCTTCCTCTCCCGTTCACCGCCGGCCTCGTTGGACCCGCGGGTTCCTTCTACGTCACGGCACCAGCACCAGCTTGCCCACCATCTCGCTCGCCTGCATCGCAGCAAACGCCTCGCGCCAGTCGGCCAGCGGTACTTCGGCGTGGACTCGCGGGCGGATGCGGCGGTCGGCGGCGAGGCGCCAGATCGCGTCCTGGTTCTCGCGACCGCGCTCAGGAAACTGCCGTCCATACTCCCCGGCGCGCACGCCGATGACCGAAAACCCTTTGATCAATGGTATGTTGGTCGACAGTGTTGCGATACGACCGGAGGTGAAGCCGACGACCAGCAGCCTGCCGCCGAAGGCGATGCAGCGGGTCGATTCGTCGAACACGTCGCCGCCTACCGGATCGAAGGCGACGTCTGCACCGCCGCCGGTAAGTTCCTTCACTTGCTCGCGAAATCCCGGCGCGGGCAGTGATGCCGCGAGGCGATAGTCGCGCGCGACCGCCTCCAGCTTGGCCGCCGAGCGCGACGTGGCGATCACCTTCGCGCCGAGCGCGCCCGCGAGGTCCACTGCGGCCAACCCGACGCCGCCGGTCGCGCCGTGCACCAGCAGCCACTCGCCTGGCTGCACCGCGGCCAGGGGCACCAGCGCGACATAGGCCGTGAGATAGGCCGCGCCGACGCCTGCCGCCTCCGCGTAGGAAAGATGCCCGGGCTTCTCGCGCACCGCGCCTGCGTCCACCGCGACCAGATCGGCGAAGCCCCCCAGCCGCGTGCCCGCGACCACGGCGGTCCCGGGGGCAAAGCCGTCCCCCGCGACCACGTCTCCCGCCACCTCCATGCCGGGAACGAAGGGGAGCGGCGGCTTCAACTGGTACTCGCCGCGCGTCATCAGCAGGTCGGGATAGTTCAGCGCCGCCGCGCGCACGCGGATCAGGACCTTGCCCGGCGCCACCGCGGCGTCCGGAACCTCCGCCAGCGCGACGCCCGACAGGTCGGGCGACAGGGAGGAGACGCGGAGCGCGCGCATCAGGCCCGGCGCGCGACCATGATGTCGAGCAGCGAATCGAACAGGCTGGCCATGTTCAGGTGCGGTGCGTGCACCTTGCTCAGCCCCAGCGTGATGAGACCGTAGGCGCGCACCTCCGCCTCGGCGCGGCTGAACCCCGCCTGTTCCAGCCAGCCGGAAATGGCGGAGAGCATCAGCGTGTCGTGCCGCTCCACCGCGGCACGCGCGCGCGGGTCGCTTTCCGCCCAGGCGCGCATGGCGACCGCGATGCGCGAGGAGCCGCGGCGGCGCACCGTCTGTCCCAGCAACCGGATGCGCCCGATCGGATCGTCGGCGCCGCGCTCCAGCGCCGCGATGAGATCCCCCACCTGATCCTCCGCGAAATAGCGCGCCAATTGCCCCTGATACGCATCGAAGTCGCTGAAATGATGATAGAAGCTGCCCGTCGAAACGCGCAGTTCCTCTGCCAGCGGACGCAGTTTCAGCGCGCGAAGGCCGCCACGACGCAGCAGCGACTGCCCCGCCTCCAGCCAGTCCCTGGGCGTCAGGTCCGTCGGCCGTGGCGCGGGGGCGAGGGCGGGGGCCGGGGAAGGGCTGGCGGACGGGGTTACGCTTGACATCGGTTCGACCATAACGAAGGTTATGCCGGTTTCCCGCGCCGGTAAAGGTGCCGCGCGCATGGCAGGTTCGGAGAGATCGCGATTATGGCCGAGGCATATATCATCGACGCGGTGCGCACGCCCCGCGGCATCGGCAAGCAGGGCAAGGGCGCGCTGGCGCATCTCCACCCGCAGCACCTGGCCTCCACCGTGTTGAAGGCCATCAAGGACCGCAACGGGATCGACACCGCCGAGGTCGACGACATCATCTGGTCCACCTCGACGCAGAAGGGGAAGCAGGCCGGCGACCTGGGCCGGATGGCGGCGCTGGACGCGGGCTACGACGTCAAGGCGTCGGGCACCACCCTGGACCGCTTCTGCGGCGGCGGCATCACCGCGGTGAACTTCGCCGCGGCGCAGATCATGAGCGGGATGGAGGATCTGGTCATCGCCGGCGGCACGGAGATGATGAGCCTGACGGCCGCCATGTCCGCCGAGGACCAGGCCGCCGGCAAGGCGCCGTCGCTGATGGGATCGGGCAACGAGCGGCTGAACGCGCTCCACCCGCAGTCGCACCAGGGCATCTGCGGCGACGCCATCGCCAGCATGGAGGGCATCGATCGCGAATCGCTCGACGCGCTCGGCCTGGAGAGCCAGCGCCGCGCCGCCGTGGCGATCGCCGAGGGCCGGTTCGACCGATCGATCGTGCCCGTCACCGACGACGACGGCAACGTGGTGCTGGCGAAGGACGAGTATCCGCGGCCGGAGACGACCGCGGAGGGACTCGCCGGACTGAAGCCCGCGTTCGCCGCGATGGCGGACTGGCCCTACGACGAGAAGGGGTCGACCTTCCGCAAGCAGATCAACGCGCGCTATCCCGACCTGACGATCGAGCACTTCCACCATGCCGGCAATTCGTCGGGCGTGGTGGACGGCGCGGCGGCGGTATTGCTGGCGTCGAAGGATTATGCGGAGAAGCACGGGTTGAAGCCGCGGGCGAAGATCGTGGCGATGGCCAACGTGGGCGACGACCCCACACTGATGCTGAACGCGCCCGTCCCCGCGGCCAAGAAGGTGCTGGCCAAGGCCGGACTGACGAAGGACGACATCGATCTCTGGGAGATCAACGAGGCGTTCGCCGTGGTGGCGGAGAAGTTCATCCGCGACCTGGACCTCGATCGCGAGAAGGTGAACGTCAACGGCGGCTCCATCGCGCTCGGCCATCCGATCGGCGCGACCGGCGCGATCCTGATCGGTACCGTGGTCGACGAGCTGGAGCGGCAAGGCAAGCGCTACGGCCTTGTCACCATGTGCGCCGCCGGCGGCATGGCGCCCGCGATCATCGTGGAGCGTGTCGACGGCTGACCGGAAGCGAGAAGAATGCCGCGAGCGCGCCGGTACAGAGCGCGCCGCGGCAGGAGAGGTAAGATATGCACCCCTACAAGCACGCCGCCGCCACGCCCGATCGTGCCGCCTATGTCATGGCCGCGACGGGGGAGACCGTCACCTACGGCGAGTTGGAGCGGCGCGCCAACCAGGGCGCGCACCTGCTGCGCGCGCTGGGGCTGAAGCGCGGCGACGGCATCGCCGTGATGATGGACAATTCGCCGCGCTACTTCGAGATCATGTGGGCGACCGAGCGGGCCGGCGTCTACGTCACCTGCATTTCGTCCAAGCTGTCGGCGGACGAGGCGGAGTATATCATCAGGGACGGCAATTGCCGCGCCCTTGTCATGTCGCGCGCCACCGCCGGCTGTGCCGCGGCGCTGCTGCCGCGCGTCGGCGACCTCGCACGCTACATGGTGGACGGCATAGCGCCCGGCTACGACAGCTACGAGGCGGCGCGCGACGCGCAGCCCGACACGCCGATCGCCGATCCGTCGTGCGGGCAGATCATGCTCTACTCGTCGGGTACCACGGGCAAGCCCAAGGGCGTGCGCTTCCCGCTGTCCGAGCAGCCCTATGGCGAGAACGTGTCGCCGCTCGTGATGCTGGGCCAGGCGCTCTACGGCTTCACGCCCGACATGGTCTATCTCAGCCCCGCGCCGCTCTACCACGCCGCGCCGCTGCGCTGGTCGATGGCGGTGCAGCAGCTTGGCGGCACCGTGATCGTGATGGAGCGGTTCGACGCGGAGGAGGCGCTGCGCCTGATCGAGCGGTATCAGGTGACGCACGCGCAGTGGGTGCCGACGCATTTCGTGCGCATGCTGAAGCTGCCCGACGACGTGCGCGCGCGCTACGACATGTCCTCGCTGAAGGCGGTGTGGCATGCCGCCGCCCCCTGCCCGGTACCGGTGAAACAGGCGATGATCGACTGGTGGGGCCCGATCGTCGGCGAATATTATGCCGGAACCGAGGGCAACGGCTTCCACGCCATCTCGGCGGCGGAGTGGCTGACGCACCGCGGATCGGTGGGCCGCAATCTCACGACGATCACGCACATTGTCGGCGAGGACGGCGAGGAGGCGCCCGCACGCGCCGAGGGCACGATCTACTTCGAGCCGAAGCTCGACGCGCAGAATTCGAACGCCGGCGCGGGCTTCGCCTATCACAACGATCCGGAGAAGACGCGCGAGGCGACCGACAAGCACGGCTGGACGACGCTGGGCGACGTGGGCTGGGTGGACGAGGACGGCTATCTCTATCTCACCGACCGCAAGAGCTTCATGATCATCTCCGGCGGGGTGAACATCTACCCGGCGGAGATCGAGAACCTGCTCGTCACGCATCCCAAGGTGGCCGACGTCGCCGTCATCGGCGCGCCGCACGAGGAGATGGGCGAGGAGGTGGTCGCCGTCGTCCAGCCGCGCGACATGGGCGAGGCGGGGGCGGACCTCGCGGCCGAGTTGACGGACTTCGCGCGCCGGCACCTCAGCCACGTGAAGACGCCGCGGCGCATCGACTTCCGCGCCGAGCTGCCGCGCCACGACACGGGCAAGCTCTACAAGCGGCTGCTGCGCGACGAATATTGGGGCAAGAAGACGCTGGTGGAGGGCGCGGCGGAGGCTGCGGCATGAGCTTCAACTTCGGCGACATGATCGAAGCGGTCGAGCGGGCGACCCCGCCGACCCGCGTGGCGCTGGCGCATGGCGCGCAGGTGGTCGACTGGGCCGGGCTGACGCGCCGATCGAACAACCTGGCGCGCGCGCTGGTGAAGCGGGGGCTGCGGCCGGGCGACCGGTTCGCCTTCTACGCGCACAACAGCGCCGACTATCTTACCGCGCTGGTCGCCTGCTGGAAGGCGCGGGGCACGCACGTCAACGTCAACTACCGCTACGTGGCGGACGAGCTGGCGTACATCCTCGACGATTCGGATGCGACGGTGCTGGTCTACGGCGCGGCGCTGCGCGATTGCGTGGCGCAGGTGCGCGAGGGGGCGTCCGGCGTGCGCACCTTCGTCGAGATCGGCGACGCCGCGGACGTGCCCGACTGGGCGGTCGCCTTCGACGCACTGGCGGGTGCGGGCGACGGCACGGCGCTGGGCCATGCGCGCTCGCCACAAGACCAATTCTTCATCTATACCGGCGGCACCACCGGCATGCCCAAGGGTGTCGCCTGGGCGCACGAGGACCTGAACCGCATCGCGCTGGGCGTGCTGGAGGCGCAGGGCCTGCCGGTGCCCGGCGACGTTGCGGGCTGGGCCGCGATGGCTGCCGCGGCGGGCGAGGAGTATCCGCGCGTCGTGTGCGGGCCACCGCTGATGCACGGCACTGGGCTGCTCACTTCCTATGGCGCGCTGCTGGGCGGGGGCATGGTGGCGACGCTGCCGGGGCGGCATTTCGAGGCAGCCGAGCTACTCGACGCGGTCGACCGCTGGCGCGCGAACCGCATCGTCGTGGTCGGCGACGCCTTCGCGCGGCCGATCCTCGACGCGCTGGACGAGCAGCCTGGGCGGTGGGACGTGTCGTCCGTCCGCCTCGTCATCTCGTCCGGCGTGATGTGGAGCCAGGCGGTGAAGGACGGCCTGATCCGCCATATGCCGGAGGCGACGTGCCAGGACAATTTCTCCTCGTCCGAGGCGATCGGCATGGGCACGTCGCTGACGACGCGGGACGGCACGGTGGAGACCGCGCGCTTCGTGATCGGCGGGCGCTGCCGCGTACTCGACGACGAGGATCGCGACGTGGTGCCCGGCTCCGGCGTGACGGGCAAGGTGGTGCTGGGGCCGCCGACGCCGCTCGGCTATCACAAGGACGCGGAGAAGAGCGCGCGCACGTTCCGCACCATCGACGGTGTGCGCTATACCGTATCGGGCGACTTCGCGACGGTGAACGCCGACGGCAGCATCGTGCTGCTGGGCCGCGGATCGGCGTGCATCAACTCGGCGGGCGAGAAGATCTTTCCCGAGGAGGTGGAGGAGGCGCTGAAGCTGTGCCCCGCGGTGGACGACGCGCTGGTGTTCGGCGTTCCCGATCCGAAATGGGGCCAGGCGGTGGTGGCGGTGGTGCAGGCGGGCACGGGCTTCGACGAGGCCGCCGTCCGTGCCGAACTGCGCGCGCACCTTGCCGGCTACAAGCAGCCCAAGGTGATGGTCGCCACCGCCCGATCGCTGCGCGCTCCCAACGGCAAGGCGGACTATGCCGCGGCGAAGGCGCTGGCTGGCGTCGGCTGACGCGCGATCCGCGCCCCGCGATGCTGTCATTTCGCTGACGAGGCGGTTCAGCCTGTATTTGCCACGACCGGTCCATAGCGGCCTCATCGAGGGGCCGGCTCGTGCGCCGGCGAGTGAAGGTGGCACAGGAGATGATGAAGGCGGTTCTCGCGGCGCTGGCGTCCGCGGCGGCGGTGATCCCGGCGGCGGCGATGGCGCAGGACACGTCGCTGCGCGAGGCGTTCCGGCAGCGGATGGAGGCGCGCGGTGTTCGGTCCGGCGGCGGCGAGCGGGGTCCGGCCGTGCAGGCCCGCGCCGACGGACAGGCCAGCGGCGGCTGGCAGCGCCCGGAGCGACCCGAGCGCGCGGAGCGGCCTGAACGGCGCGAGCGCCGCGACGTCGTGGCGCCGTCGGGCGGCTGGCAGCGGCCGGTTCGCGACGGGCGGCCTGACGAGCGGCGTGTCGATGCGCCCGCCGGCGGCTGGCAGCGACCCGATGCCCCACGGCCCGATCCGCGCACGAGCGCCGATCCGCGCGACGGCCGACCGCTGTGGACCGAACGCAACTTCCGCGGACGTCCCGACCGCGAGCAGGCACGGCGCGATCGCGACCGCGACTGGCGTCGCGCGAACAATGGCCGGAATGGCGGCTGGAATGGCGACTGGGACGGTGCGTGGAACGGGGGATCGAACCCGGGCTGGAACGGCGATCGGCGCGACTGGAGCTGGAACGATCGCGACGACCGGCGCCCTTCGTGGAACCGCGATTGGCGCCGCGACTCGCGCTACGACTGGAACCGCTATCGCACCGCCAATCGCGCCGCCTACCGCCTGCCGCGATACTATGCGCCGTACGGCTGGAACCAGGGCTATCGCCGCTTCTCGATCGGCGTGACGCTGTCGTCGCTGCTCTTCGCGCAGAATTACTGGCTCGACGATCCCTATTCCTACCGCCTGCCCGAACCCTACGGCCCGTATCGCTGGGTGCGGTACTATGACGACGCGCTGCTGGTCGACGTCTACACCGGTCAGGTGGTCGACGCGGAATATGGATTCTTCTTCTAACCAGCTGGCAGGGCGGCGTTTCCGATGGGAGGCGCCGCCCCTCTTGCGTCCGCGCGGGGAGGGGGACTAGGCGGCGGCCATGGCGATCACCTCCGTTCCCCCCGGCCACCCGTCTCCCGCGCGGGCCGCCATCGGCCAGGCGGTGGCGGCGCGGCTCGACGCGGACCCGCGGATGCAGCGCCTGCCCAGCGACGCGATCCAGGCGTGGCGCTGCCCCGGCTTCCTTGACGATGCCAATTGCGACTGGCTGGTCGCGATGATCGAGGCGAACCGGCGCCCGTCCACGCTGCTGACCGACAAGGGCACCAACGCCAACCGCACCTCGGACAGCTGCGACATGGATCGCCACGCCGACGGCGTGCGGCAGATCGACGAATATATCGCCGCCTCGCTGGGCATCGCTCCTGCGAACGGCGAGACGATGCAGGGCCAGCGCTACGCTCCCGCCCAGCATTTCCGTGCGCACCACGATTACTTTCACGAGGGCGAGAGCTACTGGCCCCGGATGCGCGCCACCGGCGGGCAGCGGACGTGGACCGCCATGATCTACCTCAACGACGTGGAGGAGGGCGGCGCTACATGGTTTCCGCTCGGCGGCGTGCGCGCGGTCCCGCGCAAGGGCATGGCGCTGATCTGGAACAACATGGCGGTGGACGGCAGCCCGAACACCGCCACGCTGCACGAGGGAATGCCCGTGGTGGAAGGCGTCAAGTACATCGTCACCAAATGGTTTCGGGAGGAACCCTGGGCGGCGGCGCGCGCGTGACCGAGCCGCTGGGCGCGGTTCCCGACGACGTGCTGAAGCTGGCGCAGCGGGTGCTGGCGCAGGCGTGCGACAAGGACCTGTCGATCGCCACCGCGGAGAGCTGCACCGGCGGCCTCCTCGCCTCGCTGCTGACCGACGTGGAGGGGGCGAGCCACGCGTTCGAGCGCGGCTACGTCGTCTACTCGAAACAGGCCAAGTGCGAGCTCCTCGGCATCGCGCCCGAGGTGGTGGAACGCTGCAACGCGGTGACGCGCGAGGTGGCGGAGGCGATGGCGTCGGGCGCGCTGGCGGGATCGCACGCCGACATCGCGCTCGGCATCACCGGCTTCGCCGGGCCGGGCGCGCCGGACGACGAGCCCGGCCTGGTCCATCTCGCCTGCGCCACCCGCGCGGGCCATCGCGCGCACCGGGAATGCCATTTCGGCGACGTCGGCCGGGGCGAGGTGCGCAGCGGCGCGCTGCGCGTGGCGCTTGAGATGATGGGCGACGGCCTGCGCGTCAGCGACCCGCCCACTCCGTAGCGCCGCCCGCCCGCGCGAGCGCCCGGTCGCGTGCCGGCCGCGCACGTTCCAGCACGTCGATGCGGCAGCGCTGCACGCGGCGCTTGCCGACGAGGTCGAGCGCGCTCGCCTCGCCACACACGTCGCGCGCCGCCAGTGTCAGGCGACGGTCGAGCCGGGTGCGGTGGCCGGGACGCGAGAGGTCGAGGTCGTGCACGGCGACGGTGCGTGTCGCCTGCACCGTTTCGGCCGTGACGGGGACGAGCGGGGTCGTGGCCGCGAGCGCGGCGAGCAGCAGGGTCTTCATCGCATGTTCTCCGAGGGAGGGTGCCGCATCGCCGCGGCCCCTTCGAGATAGGCAAGCGATCGCGCCGTCGACAGCAACGATGTTGCACTGCCGTTCTGCATCGGTGCAGAACCGGTGCATGGACTGGGAGGACCTGCGGCATTTCCTGGCAGTGGCGCGCGGCGGCAGCACGCTGGTCGCGGCGCGCACCCTGCGCGTCAGCCAGACCACCACCGCGCGCCGCATCGCCGCGCTGGAGGCCGCGCTGGGCCTCTCCCTGTTCGAGCGGCGCCCGGTCGGCTACCGCCTGACCGCGACGGGAGAGGCGCTGCTGCCCCATGCCGAGGCGGTGGAGCGCGCCGCGACCGCGCTGGAGGAGGGCGCGGCCGCGGCGCGGCGGCAGGAGGGCGGCACCGTGCGGCTGACCGCCACGGAGATCCTGGCGTCGACGATCCTGATGCCGCTGCTGGCGGATCTGCACGAGGCGCATCCGGCGATCCGCATCGAGCTGGACACCAGCGACCGGCTTCGCGACCTGGCTGCGGGCGAGGCGGAGGTCGCGCTGCGGCTGTGGAAGGAGCCCGCCGGTGCCGGGCTGGTCGCGCGCCGCATCGCCGACGATCGCTGGACCGTCTATGCGAGCCGCGACTATGCCGCGCGCCACGACGTACCGAGGCGCCGCAGCGAGCTGGCCGGGCACGTCTTCGTCGGCGGAGGCGAGCCCGCGGTGTGGTCGATCTACCAGCGCTGGCTGGCCGCCAACGGGCTGGAGGAGGCGGTCGCCTTCCACCACAATTCCTCGGTCGGGCTGCTCGCCGCGGTGCGCGCGGGCGCGGGGCTGGCGGCGCTGCCGTGCATCGTGGCGGAGAACGCGCCCGACCTGATCCGCTGCCTGCCGCCGATGGACATGGAGGCGCGAGGCATCTGGTTGCTGACCCACGAGCGTCACCGCCACCAGCCGCGCGTGCGCGCGGTGATCGACTTTCTGGCACCACGGCTGGTGGCGCTGGGGCGGATGGTGTGAAGATCGTCCACCGTCGCCCACTTCCGTTCGGCCTGAGCGCAGTCGAAGCACCGTTCTTCTCCCGCCCCGTCTCGCGCCGGTCGTAACGACGCGCTATGGGCCCGCCGATGCGTTCCGTCCTCGACATCGACCGCTCGATCCTGGGCCAGCCGTGGCGCTGGCGCGCCTTGGCCGCGGACCAGCGCGAGGGGCTGGTGCCCGACGACCTTGTCACCTCCCTGCTGCTGGCGCGCGGCTGCCCGCGTGAGGCGCTGCAGGCGCACCGCGCGCCCTCGATCCGCGGCTTCATGCCCGATCCGTCGATCTTTCGCGACATGGACACGGCCGCCGCGCGGCTGGCCGATGCGGTGATGGCGGGGGAGGGGATCGCGATCTTCGGCGACTATGACGTCGACGGCGCCACTTCCGCGGCGCTGCTCGTCCTGCTGCTGCGCGCACTCGACCGCGACGCGGCGGTGCACATTCCCGACCGGCTGACCGAGGGCTACGGCCCCAATGCCCCCGCGCTGCACCGCCTGGCGGGCGAGGGCGCCTCGCTGATCGTCACCGTCGATTGCGGCGCGCAGGCGTTCGATGTGCTGGCAGAGGCGCCGGTGGACGTGATCGTCGTCGATCACCACCAATGCGCCACGCAGCTGCCCCGCGCGGTGGCGGTGGTCAATCCCAACCGGCTGGACGAGGGCGAGGGGGCGCGCCACGGCCATCTCGCCGCTGTCGGCGTTTGCTTCCTCCTCGCCGCCGCGCTGGTACGCGAACTGCGCGCGCGCGGCTGGTTCGCGAGGCGGGCGGAACCGAAGCTGCTCGACCTGCTCGATCTCGTCGCGCTCGGCACCGTCGCGGACGTGGCGCAGCTGCGCGGGCTCAACCGCGCGTTCGTGGCGCAGGGACTGAAGGTGATGGCGGCACGGCGCAACATCGGCCTCGCCGCGCTGATCGAGGCGTCGCGGCTGACGCGTGCGCCGACGTGCAGCGACCTGGGCTTCGCGCTCGGCCCGCGGATCAACGCGGGCGGCCGAGTCGGTCGCGCGGACCTCGGCGTTCGCCTGCTGACCACGCGCGACGAGGGCGAGGCACGCGCCATCGCGCAGGAACTCGACCGGCTGAACGAGGAACGGCGCGCGATCGAGTCGATCGTGCAGGAGGGCGCGGAGGCGCTGATCGTCGCCGATCGCTCGGTCGTGGTGGTCGCCGGCACGGGCTGGCATCCCGGCGTGATCGGCATCGTCGCCGGGCGGCTGAAGGAGAAGCTGGGGCGCCCCGCAATCGTCGTCGCGCTGGACGAGGATGGCGTGGGCAAGGGATCGGGCCGCTCGATCACCGGCGTGGACCTGGGCCAGGCGGTGCTGGCGGCGAAGGAGGCGGGATTGCTGGTCGCCGGCGGCGGGCACGCGATGGCGGCGGGGCTGACGGTCGCCGCGGGCGGGGTGGCGGCGTTCGCGTCGTTCATCGAAGAGCGGCTGGCCGACGCGGTGGCGAAGGCGCGGGAGGATCGCGCGCTGCTGGTCGATTCCGTCCTGGCACCCGGCGGCGTCACCGCGGAGCTGGTCGCCGCGCTGGAGCAGGGCGGACCCTATGGCACCGGCTGGCCGAGCCCCCGCGTCGCGATCGGTCCGGTGCGCGCGGTGAAGGTGGACGTCGTCGGCAACGGCCACGTGCGCGCGATCGTCGCGGGCGACGACGGTCGCAGCCTGAAGGCCATGGCCTTCCGCGCCGCGGACACGCCGCTGGGCGAGGCGCTGCTGGCAGCAGGGCCGGGGAGGAGGCTCTGGCTGGCCGGCCGGGCGAAGGTGGACGAGTGGAGCGGCCGCGGCACCGCGGAACTGCACCTCGACGACGCGGCGTGGGCCAATTGAGCGGTATGCCGGGCTAGTCCCGGCATCCAGAGCCACAAGCGCCATCGTTTGTGATCCTGGATCCCGGGACAAGCCCGGGATGGCGGGGCGTCACACCACCAGCCCCATCGCCTCCTGCGCCTGCCGCAGCACAGGCGCGGCGAGATCCCGCGCCTTCTCCGCGCCGCGATCCAGGATCGCGTCGATGGCCGCAGCGTCGTCCAGCAGCCGCGTCATCTCGTCGCGGATCGGCCCCAGCGTCGCGACGGCGAGGTCCGCCAGAGCCGGCTTGAACGCGCCGAAGCCCTTGCCCTCGTACTCGGCCAGCACGTCGGCGGGCGTGCGGTCCGCCAGCGCGGCGAAGATGGTGACGAGGTTCTTCGCCTCCGCGCGACCGTCCAATCCCTCGACGTTGCCGGGCAGCACGTCGGGATCGGTCTTCGCCTTGCGGAACTTGTCGGCGATGACGTCGTCGGCGTCGATCAGCTTGATGAGCGACATCTCCGACGGGTTGGACTTGGACATCTTCGCGCCCGCGTCGCGCAGGGACATGATCCGCGGGGCGGCGCGGCTCACCAGCGGCTCGGGCAGGGTGAACAGCTCGGTCGCATAGTCGGTGTTGAACTTGGTCGCGATGTCGCGCGCCAGCTCCAGGTGCTGCTTCTGGTCCTCGCCCACGGGCACGTGGGTGGCGTTGTAGAGCAGCACGTCGGCGGCCATCAGCACCGGATAGTCGTACAGGCCGACGCTGGCGCCCTCGCGGTTCTTGCCCGCCTTGTCCTTGAACTGGGTCATGCGGTTCAGCCAGCCGACGCGCGCGACGTTGTTCAGCAGCCACGACAGCTCGCTGTGTGCAGGCACGCGGGTCTGGTTGAACAGGATCGAGCGCGCCGGGTCGATGCCCGCGGCGACCAGCGTCGCGGTCATCTCGATCGTGTTCGCGCGCAGCTCCGCCGGCGCGATCCACTCGGTCAGGCCGTGCAGGTCGGCGATGAAGAACATCGTCTCCCCGCCCGACGCCTGCACCTCGTCCTGCATCGCCACCCACTGCTTCACCGCGCCCAGGTAATTGCCGAGGTGGAGATTGCCCGTGGGCTTGATGCCGGAGACGACGCGCATGGGGATCAGCTGGCTTTCTTGCGAGAGAGGAGCGCGCGCAGGTCGCCGGGGCGAAAGGCGCCCGTCGCCACGCACGCGAGGCCATAGACCGCCACGCCCGCGCCGACCAGCACCGCCAAGGCGGCGGCGCGGACGACGAGCGTGCCGGTGAGATAGGGCATGATCGGGGGCGCGATCAGCAGCAGCGTGCCCCCCATCATCGCCGCCGCCAGCGCCAGCCGCGGCACCTTTCGCCGTACCGCGGGGTCGAGCGTCAGATGCCCGCGCCGTGCCAGCACGACGTAGAGCGAGACGACGTTCACCGTGGAGGCGAGCGCGGTCGCGAGCGGCGGACCCATCTGCCCGATGCCGTAGCGGCCGAGCGTGGGGATCAGGATCAGGTTGCCGACCAGGTTGATCGCGACCGACCACAAGGCGAGCCGCACCGGCGTGCGCGTGTCGGCGCGCGCGTAGAAGCCTGGGGTCAGCACCTTCACCAGCACGTAGCTCGGCAGGCCGATCGAGAAGGCGGACAGCGCCAGCGCGGCGCGCGCGGTGTCCGCCGCGTCGAACTGCCCGTGCTGGAACAGCCCGCGCACGATCGGCTCGGCGGCGAAGACGAAGGCGGCGGTGGCGGGAAGGGTGAGGAACAGCGCCAGCTCGATGCCGCGGTTCTGCGTCTCCATCGCCTCCGCCTCGCGCCCTTCCGCCAGCAGGCGCGAGACGACGGGGAGGAGGATGGTGCCAAGGCCGATGCCGATCATGCCCAGCGGCAGCTGGTTCAGCCGGTCGGCGTAGTAGATGGCGGAGATCGACCCGGCGGACAACAGCCCGCCCGCCAGCGCGGTGGAAACGGCGAGATTGATCTGCGCCGCCCCCGCCCCCGTCGCGGCGGGGACGATCAGCTTCAGCAGCCGCTTCACGTCGTCGTCCAGCCGCGGCAGGCGGAGACGCAGGCTCACCCCCGCGCGCCGGCACGCCCACCACAGCCACGCCAGTTGCAGCGCGCCGCCCGCGGTGACGCTGATCGCCTGCACCCGCGCGGTCTCGTACGCGTCGTCACCGTGGAAGAAGACGAGGGCGGAGACCATCGCGACGTTCAGCAGGATCGGCGCCGCGGCGTTGACCCAGAACCTGTCCAGCGAATTGAGGATGCCGCCCAGGAGCGAGACGAGCGAGATGAGCAGCAGATACGGGATCGTGATCCGCGACAACGTGACCGCGAAGGCGAATTGCGACGCGCTCGGCTGCTGTCGCTCGAACCCGCCGGACAGGCCCCAGGTGATCGGATAGGCCGCGGCGATCATGATCGCGGTGAAGACGACCAGCACCGGGAACAGCACCGCCAGCGCACGCTCGGCGAAGTCCACGCCAGCGGCCGTCCCGCCGCCCTCCGCCACCTTGCGATTGAACAGCGGGATGAACGCGGCGTTGAACGCACCCTCGGCGAACAGCGCGCGGAACATGTTGGGCAGGCGGAACGCGACGAAGAAGGCATCGGAGGCGAAGCCCGCGCCGACGTAGCTGGCCTGCAACGTGTCGCGTACCAGCGCGAGCACGCGGCTGGCGAGCGTCAGGCCGCCGACGGAACCGAGCGCGCGGGTGAGGTTCATGTCAGGTCAATCCACCGCCGTTCGGACTGCGCGAAGTCGAAGCCTACGCATGGCGTATGCCCTTCGACTTCGCTCAGGGCGAACGGATGGGCGGGCGGCGACGGGCGTGTTACGCCTGTCCCTCGGTCGCGCCGAACTGCAGGCCCTGCTGCTGCGCCTGCTGCATGAACAGCGCGTTGAAGTCGATCGGCTCCAGCAGCAGCGGCGGGAACCCGCCGTCGCGGATCGCGTCGGCGACGATGCGGCGCGCGAACGGGAACATCAGGCGCGGGCCCTCGCCCAGCAGGAACGGCTGCACCGCCTCGGCCGGCACGTTGCGCAGGCCGAACAGGCCGGAATAGGACAGCTCGACCAGGAACGCGGTCTTGCCCTCGGTGGTCGCCTTCACTTCGATCTTCAGCGTCACTTCGTGCACCTCGTCCGCCACCTGCTGGCCGGCGATGTCGAATTGCACGTTGATCTCGGGCGGGGTGGGCGTCTGGTAGATGGCGGGGGCGTTCGGGTTCTCGAACGACAGGTCCTTCACGTACTGCGAGATCAGCCCCACCTGCGGCGAGGTGTCCGCGCCGTTCGCCAGCGGATCGCCGCCGAAATCGTTCTGCTCGTCCATGGTCTTCGTCCCCTGGGGTGGTCGGCGGCGCCGGTGCGGCCGCGCGAAAAAGTCGTGAGCGCCTAGCAAGCCGGGCGAGGCGATACAATGACGCGATACGGTGGCGCGTGCGGATACAACGCCCGCGCCGGTCATTTGAATTGCCGGGCGTCAATGGCTATGTTGGCGGGCCAAAGCTCGGAGTTGCCGTGTTCTACCTTGTCCTCTTCGCCATGGTCGCCGCCTTCCTCGCGCTGCGCCTCTATTCGGTGCTGGGCAAGCGCAGCGGGCACGAGCAGCAGCCGCTGCCCCGCGCCGCCGACGATCGCCCGCCCGCCGCGGTCCTGCCGCGCGCGGTCGACACGAACGTGCCCGACGTGCGCGACGCCGGACCCCGCGCGATCGAGGGCGGGGCGGAGAGCGGGTTGCGCGCCGTGGTCGCGGCCGAGCCGGGGTTCGACGTCCCGCGTTTCCTCGACGGCGCCAAGGCGGCGTACCGCATGATCCTGGAGGCGTTCTGGCGCGGCGACGAGCAGGCGCTGGCCGGGCTCGTTTCCGACGACGTCCATGCCGCTTTCGCCGAGGCGATCGCGGCGCGTGCCGAGCAGGGCCACGTTCTCGACAACCGCCTGGTGCGGATCGACGGGGCCACCATCGTGGGCGCCAGTGCGGCGGGCGGGGAGGCACGCGTGACCGTGCGCTTCGACGCCGATATCGCCGCGGTAACCCGTGATGCGGAGGGCAACGTCATCGCCGGTTCCACCAGCGATGCGGTGGAGACACACGACGTGTGGACTTTCGTGCGCAAGACGCGCGCCGCCGATCCGAACTGGACGCTCGTCGACACCGACGAGGCCTGACGCGCGTGTCCAGGGCGAAGGGGGGATGGGCCGCGCTGGTCGGCGCGACGGCGCTGTCGGCCTGCGTGGGGCCGGGCACCGTGCCCGAGCGGCCGACCGGCGTGTCGCCTCGTCCCGCGCCGACATCGCCGCCGGGCCAGCGACCCAGCTACCGGCCATCCAATCCGCCACCGCGCCAGCCGACCGCGGCCGTGCCGGTCGCACCGGTGGCCGCGGCGCCGGTCGCGGGCGCGACCAACGCGCGCGAAGCCGGGCTGGTACGCGCGCCCTCGATCGCCGCGCTGCCGATCGACCGCGCGCAAGCCACCTCCGCGCTCGCCGCCTTCCGCCTGTCCTGCCCCAGCCTGGTGCGCCGCGCCGACCCGTCCGCGCTCACCACCGGAGCGGACTGGCGCCCGGCCTGCGACGCCGCGGCAGGTGCGTCGGCGGATCCGGTCGGCTTCTTCCAGCGCTGGTTCGAGCCGGTGCAGGTCGGCGACGGCCGCGCCTTCGCCACCGGCTATTACATTCCGGAGATCGCCGGTGCGCGCGAGCCGCGGGCTGGCTATGCGCCGATCTATGCCCGGCCCGACGATTTGGTCGACGTCGATCTCGGCACCTTCTCGCCGGCGCTGGCGGGCAAGTCGATCCGCGGCAAGGTGCAGGGGACGAAGCTGGTCCCCTACGACGATCGCACCGCGATCGAGAACGGTTCGCTCGCCGGCCGCGCGAGGATCCTGGGCTATGCCGCCGACCCCGTGGAGCTGTTCTTCCTGCAGGTGCAGGGATCGGGTCTGGTGCGGTTGCCCGACGGTGACGTGCTGCGCATCGGCTACGCCTCGCAGAACGGGCGCGACTATACCGGCATCGGCAAGCTGATGCGCGACCGCGGGCTGCTCGGCCCGGGGCAGGCGTCGATGCAGGGGATCGTCGACTATCTGCACCAGCATCCGGACGAGGGCCGCGCGATCATGCGCGAGAACAAGAGCTACGTCTTCTTCCGTCTGCTTGACGGCGCACCGCTGGGGGCGCTCGGATTGCCCGTCACCGGCGGCGCCACGATCGCCGCCGATCCGAAATTCGTGCCGCTCGGCGCCCCCGTGCTGCTGTCGATGGATCGCGGCGATGCCAACGGCATCTGGATCGCGCAGGACACCGGCGGCGCGATCAAGGGCGCGAACCGCTTCGACACGTTCTGGGGAGCGGGGGCGGAGGCGCGCGCGATCGCTGGCGGCATGAGTGCGCGGGGCACCGCCTTCCTGCTCCTACCCGTCGGCGTGATCGATCGCCTGATCGCCGCGAGGTAAAATGATGGCGGCGCCGCGACGCCCGCTCTCTCCCGACGAGGCCGCGCTGTGGCAGCGCGTGAGCGCGAGCGTGCGCGCGCTGCCCGGCCGCATCGCGGCCCCGTCGGCGGGCGAGGTGCCCCCCGCCGCGCCGGGGACGCCGCGGCTGGCGGTGACGCGCGCGCCCGCCGCCGCCGTCCCGCTCTCGCGCCCGTCGCCGCGCGGACCCGGCGACACGTTGGACCGCAGCTGGGACCGGCGGCTCGCCACCGGCGGCGTCATTCCCGATCGCACGATCGACCTGCACGGCCACACGCTATCCTCCGCGCACGCCGCGCTCGACGCCGGGCTGGACCGCGCGATTCGGGCGGGCGACCGCGTCGTCCTGCTCGTCACCGGCCGACCGCCGCGCGCGGAGAGCGAGCGGCCCCACACCCGCGGCGCGATCCGCGCGGCGATCGGCGACTGGCTGATGCTGTCGCGCCATGCCGGCCGCATCGCCGCGCTGCGCCACGCGCACCCGCGCCACGGCGGGCAGGGCGCGCTGTACGTCATCCTGCGCCGCGCCCGGGACTGATCTCCATCACTCCTTAACCCGGCGCTGTCATGCCAGCATCGGGCGGTCATCTTCCGCCGGTCCTTGGGGATGTGACGGCGCGATGCACCAATCCTCGCTAGAGAGTCGCGCGGCGATGTTCGCGCTGGGCGCGGGCGCGGTCACCTTCTTCCTCGCGCTGATCGCGACGTCGTCCGTCACCTGGTCGAGCGGCGATTACGGCCGCGCGCTCATGCCCGCCATCGTGTGCGCGGCGCTCAGCTGGGCGTCGGCGCGGGTGCGCGTGGCCGACACCGCCAGCGCGATCGACCAGGCGGTCGATCGGCTCGCCGCGGCGGCGGACGGCGATCTCGCCACTCCCGTACCCGCCGCCACCGCCATGGTCGTGCCGCGGCTGGCGACGGCGATGACCTCGCTATTCGCCCAGCTCGCCGCGAATTTCGCGCGCGTGCACCAACTGGCGCTGTTCGATCCTGTCACCGGCCTCGCCAACCGCGCCAACTTCCGTGATTCCACCGAGGCGGTGCTCGCCGGCATGGAGGAGGGCGCGGGCGCGGCGCTGTTCTTCATCGACCTCGACCGGTTTAAGGCGGTCAACGACAGCCGCGGCCACGCCAGCGGCGACCAGCTGCTGATGAAGGTGGCGGAGCGGTTGCGCACCGTGGCCGAGGAGGCCGGCTGCGCGGGGGCGCTCGTCGGCCGGTTGGCGGGTGACGAGTTCACCATCTTCTGTCCCGGCATGGCCGACCACGACGCGGTACAGGCGCTCGGCGACGCGGTGATCGACGCGCTGGCGCAACCCTTTGCGCTGACCGACGGTCCGGTGATGATCGGCGCCTCGATCGGCGTCGCGCTGCGGCCCGACCACGGCACCACGCTGCACGACCTGATGCGCGCCGCCGATGCGGCGATGTACCAGGCCAAGGAGGAGGGGCGCGCGCGCATGACCCGCTACAGCGAGCGGCTCGCCGCCGAGCTGTCGGGCCGCGAGGTGCTGGACCAGGAATTGCGCATCGCGCTGGATCGCGGCGAGTTCGCGCTGGTGTTCCAGCCGCAGGTGGCGGCGGGGGGCGGCGGGCTGGTGGCGGCGGAGGCGCTGCTGCGCTGGCGCCACCCGTCGGGCGAGCTGCGCTCCGCCGGCGAGTTTCTCGCCCGCGCGGAGGCGAACGGACAGATGGTCGCGATCGGCGACTGGATTGCCACCGCGGTCGCTGCCGCCGCCGCGGCGTGGGAGCGTGACGGGCGGCCGGGCCGCATCGCGCTGAACCTCAGCCAGCGTCAGCTGGAGGACGACGGCTTCTTCGCGCGGCTGGAGGCGATCCTCCACCAGGCGGGTACGCCCGCGACGCGGATCGAGCTGGAGGTGGGCGAGGCCATCGCGATGCGCTGCTCTCCGCTGGCGGTGGCGGCGCTGGCGCGGCTGCGCGCGGCGGGCGCGACGGTGACGATCGACGATTTCGGCGCGGGCGATTCGAACCTGCAGCGGCTGCGCCACTGGCCGGTGGATCGCGTAAAGCTGGACCGGACGCTGGTGGGCGAAGTGGTGCACGACCGGGTCGCGCGCGAGATCGTGCAGGCGCTGATCGGCCTGATCCACGGCTTGGGCTGCGAAGCGGTGGCGGAGGGCGTGGAGGCCGAGGCGCAGGCAGCGATGCTGCGCGTGCTCGGCTGCGACGCGATCCAGGGCTGGGCGATCGCGCGACCGATGGATGCGGGCGCGCTGGCGGCGTGGATCGACCGCGATCAGCCGGCGGTCGCGCGGCGGACGACGCCGGCGTAGATCCGCACCAGCGCGGCGAGATCCTCCAGCGCGACCGCCTCGTCCAGCTTGTGCATCGTCGCGTTCGTCAGGCCGAACTCGACCACCGGGCAGAGAGCGCGCAGGAAGCGTGCGTCGGACGTGCCGCCCGTCGTCGACAGCTCCGGCACGCGCCCCGTCACCTCTTCCACCGCCGCGCAGACGAGGGCGGACAAGTGCCCGGGCGGGGTCAGGAAGGCTTCGCCCGACACGCGCGCCGTCACGATCGCGCCCGGCGCGTGGGCGCGCACCGTCTCCTTCACCAGCGTCGCCAGCGACTCGCCGCTGTGCCGGTCGTTGAAGCGGATGCTGACCCGCGCGGCGGCGCGCGCGGGGATCACGTTGGTGGCGGGGTTGCCGACCGCGATGTCGGTGATCTCCAGGTTGGAGGGCTGGAACCAGTCGGTGCCCTCGTCCAGCACCAGCGCGTCCAGCGCGGCCAGTGCCGCGACCAGCCGCGGCACGGGATTGTCGGCGAGGTGGGGATAGGCGACGTGGCCCTGCCGCCCCGGCACGTCGATCCACACGTTCACCGATCCGCGCCGGCCGATCTTCACCATGTCGCCCAGCACCGCGACCGACGTCGGCTCGCCGACGAGGCACAGGTCGGGCACGAGGCCGCGGGCGCGCATCCGCTCGATCAGCGCCACGGTGCCGAAGGTGGCGGGCCCCTCCTCGTCACCGGTGATGACCAGGGTGAGCCGCCCGGTCGCCGGCACCTGTGCCGCGGCGGCGACGAAGGCGGCGATCGCGCCCTTCATGTCGACCGCGCCGCGGCCGTAGAGCAGGTCGCCGCGCACCTCGGGTACGAACGCGTCGCCGGTCCAGCCCTCGCCGGGGGGCACGACGTCGACGTGGCCGGCGAAGGCGAGGTGGGGTCCCGCCGCGCCGCGTGTCGCCAGCAGGTTCTCGACGGGACCGTCGGGCGCCTCACCCGCGACGAAGCGCTCGACGTGGAAGCCGAGCGGCACCAGCGCCGCCTCCAGCACGTCGAACACCGGCCCGTGCGCGGGCGTTACGCTCTCGCACGCGAGGAGGCGGCGGGCTAGATCGATCGCATCGACTGTCACGGGAGGGGCCATTGCCCAAGCTGGATCTGGACGCAATCGGGCACGAACCCGCAAGCGACTATCCCGAGCCCTTCCGTGCCGCTGCGGCGGGGCGGCTGGTGCGGGTATTGTCGGAGGCCGCGGGCCTCACCGATCTGGTCGCCACCCACGTGACCGTGCCGCCGGGCGGCTGGTCCTCGCAGCGCCACTGGCACGAGGCGGAGGACGAGATCGTCGTCGTGCTGGCCGGGGAGGGTACACTGGTCGACGACCATGGCCGCCACCCGCTGCGCGCGGGCGACGTCGCCGCCTTCCGCAAAGGGGACGGCAACGCGCACCATATCGTCAACGAGGGTGACGCGCCGGTGATGCTGTTCGCCGTCAGCCTGCCGGAACGCGGGCGAGTCCATTATCCCGACATCGGCATGGGCTGGACGCCCGAGGGAGAGATGGAGCCGGAGTGACCGGTCGCGATCACCCGGCGACGGGCTGCTCGAACTTCTCGATCACCCACTCCTCGGCCTGCGCCGCCGCGATCCAGTCCTGCATGAACGGGTGTTGCAACACCGCCATCGCATAGGCGGCGGCGAAGCGCGGCGTGGGCAGCGAGTAGGTGACGAGCCGCGTACAGACGGGTGCGAACATGATGTCCGCCGCGCCGAAATCTCCGAACAGGAAGTCGCCCTCTCCGCCGAAACGCGCGCGCGCCTGCATCCACAGCTCGAACAGCCGGGCGAGGTCCGCCTGCACCGCCTCCGTCGGCGGCTGGGGCGGGAAGATCTGTCGTACGTTCATGCTGTGCTCGCGCCGCAGCGCGGCGAAGCTGGAGTGCATCTCCGCCGCCATGGACCGCGCCATCGCCCGCGCCGCCTCGTCCGCCGGCCAGAACCGGTCGCGTCCGACGCGATCCGCCAGGAAGTCGATGATCGCCAGGCTATCCCAAACGACGATATCGCCGTCCCACAGGATCGGCACCTTGCCCGAGGACGGCGCGAACTCGTCGCCCTCGCGCCGCCGGTCCCACTCCGCGTCGTAGAGCGGAACGACCACCTCCTCGAAGGGGAGCGCCGCCTGCCGGCACGCGAGCCAGCCGCGCAGCGACCAGGAGGAATAAGCCTTGTTGCCGATGATGAGCTTCATGGCGGGGGGTGTAGCGCGGGTTCGCCGCAGCGGGAACCTCTCGTCAGCCGATCGCGTCCACCACCGCGGCGCGCAGCTCGGCGATGCCCATGCCCTTCTCGCTCGACGTCGCGATCACTTCCGGATAGGCGGCCGCCCGCGTCCGCGCCTCCGCCACCGTCGCGGCGGTCACGTCCTCCAGCTCGCTCGCCTTGATCTTGTCCGCCTTGGTGAGGACGAGGCGATAGCCGACCGCGGCGCGATCCAGCATCTCCATGATCTCGCGGTCGACGTCCTTGATGCCGTGGCGGCTGTCGATCAGCACCAGCGCGCGCTTCAATGCCTGGCGCCCGCGAAGGAAGTCGTTGACGAGATAGCGCCACTTGCGGACCATGTCCTTGGGCGCCTTGGCGAAGCCGTAGCCGGGCATGTCGACCAGCCGCAGGACCAGCGGATCGCCCACATCGAAGAAGTTCAGCTCCTGCGTGCGCCCCGGCGTGACCGAGGTGCGCGCGAGCGCCTTGCGTCCGGTCAGCGCGTTCAGCAGCGACGACTTGCCGACGTTGGAGCGCCCGGCGAACGCCACCTCCGGCGCGACCGGATCAGGCAGGAATTGCAGCGCCGGCGCGGACTTCAGGAACTCGACCCGACCGGCGAACAGCTTGCGCGCGGTCTCGATCCGGTCGGGGGCGGTTTCCTCGGTCACTTCGCCGGCGCTTCCTTCAGCTGCGGATGCCGGCTGTAGAGCCAGCGCTGCTGGATGATCGAGATGCAGTTGGTGGTGATCCAATAGACCTGCAGGCCGACCGCGAACGGCGCCATCACGAACATCAGCACCCACGGCAGGATCGCGAAGATCTGCTTCTGCGTGTCGTCCAGCGGCGCCGGGTTCAGCTTGAACTGGAAGTACATGCTGATGCCCAGCAGGATCGGCACCACGCCGATGGCGATCATCTGCGGCGGGGTGAAGGCGAGCAGTCCGAACAGGTTCACCGGCGTGAGCGGGTCGGGTGCGGACAGGTCCTTGATCCACAGCACGAACGGCTGGTGCCGCATCTCGATCGTCAGCAGCAGCACCTTGTACAGCGCGTAGAAGATCGGGATCTGGATGAGCGTGGGCAGGCATCCGGCGAAGGGGTTCACCTTCTCCGCTTTGTAGAGCGCCATGATCTCCTGCTGCTGGCGCTGCTTGTCGTCCTTGTAGCGCTCCTGGATCGCCTTCATCTTCGGCTGGATCGCACGCACCGCGGCCATGCTGGCGAACTGGCGCTGCGCGATGGGGAAGACGAGCAGGCGGATCGTCAGCGTCAGCATGATGATGGCGACGCCGAAATTGCCGACCAGCCGGAACAGCCAGTCGAGATAGTGGAAGATCGGCTTCTCCACGACACCGAACCAGCCCCAGTCGATCGAATTGCCGAACTGCGCCACGCCCGCGTCCTGGTAGCGGTCGAGAATGTCGACCTCCTTCGCACCGGCGAAGAAACGCGCGGTCTGCGTCGCGGCCTGGCCCGGCGCGATGGTGACGGGAGCGGTGGGGCGGAAATCGGCCTGGTGGCGGCTGTCGCCGGCGTTGCGGAACGCGATCTCGTGCGGCGCGCCCTGGTCGGGCACCAGCGCGGTGAGCCAATAATGGTCGGTGAAGCCCAGCCAGCCGCCGGGCGTCGTGAACTTCTGCACCGCCTCGTCGACGTGCTTGTAGTCGACGTCGAACTTCACGCCGCCGCCCGCCTCGTAGATCGGGCCGGAATGGATCGTCCACGTGTCCTTGTCCGCCGGCGCGGCGCGGCGGCTGAGCAGGCCGTAGGTCGCCGCCTGCACCGGCGCGGTGCCGGCGTTCAGGAGCGACTGTCGCACGGTGAACATATAGCCGTCGTCGACGGAGATGGTCATGCGATAGACCTGGCTACCGCTGCGCGTCTCCAGCGTGACGGGCGTCGCCGGGGTCAGCTTCGCGCCGGTCGCCTGCCACACCGCGTCGGCGGGAGGCGCGGTGACGCCCTGACCGGACCAGCCGAACGCCGCGAAATAGGCGTCCGCGGTGCCCGACGGCGACAGCAGGCGGATCGGCGGCGAGTTCTTCGCGATCGTCTCCTTGTGGCGTACCAGCACCAGGTCGTCGATGCGGCCGCCCTTCAGATTGAGGCTGCCGCGCACCCGCGGCGTCTCGATCGCGATGCGCGGGGAGCCGGCCAGCACGGTCGCGCGGTCACGGATCGCGGTGGGCGAGTCCGCCGCGGGATCGGCCTGCGGCTGCGGCAGCGGCTTGGACTTGCCGTCCTCCACCTTCGTCACCGGCGGGTTGGCCGTGGGAAAGAAGCGGTTCTGCACCAGCGGCCAGCCGAAGAGGATCAGCGCCGCAAGTACCGCGAACAGCACGAAGTTCTTGTTCTCGTCCTTCACGTCGCTTCCCGGTCATCTTCGGGAACGGGGTCGTACCCGTGCCCGCCCCATGGATGGCAGCGCGCGATCCGTCGCACGGCAAGCCATCCCCCTTTCAGCGCGCCATAGCGGCCAAGCGCCTCGATTGCATAGGCGGAACATGACGGGCTGTACCGACACGACGGCGGCAACACCAGCGACGGGCCGAGCTGCCAGCCCCGCGCGAGAAGGATCATCAGCCGCGCGATCATCGGGGCGAGCATTTCGCGATCGCCCTGGCCAGGTCCGCCTTCAGCTGCGCGAAGTCGCGGTCCAGCCCGCCGCCGCGGCCGATCAGCACATGGTCCGCACCCGCCACCCCGCGCTCGGGCAGCACCTCGCGCGCCAGGGCGCGGAAGCGGCGCTTGATGCGGTTGCGCACCACCGCGTTGCCGATCTTCTTCGTGACGGTAATGCCCAGTCGGACCGTCGGATCGCCATCGCCGCGCGGGTGCACCAACAGCACGAAGCCGGGCATCGGAGCCCGACGCCCGGCGTTCGCCTTCAGATAGTCCGCCCGCTTCGTCATCCGCTGCACGGATGAGCAGGCGGGAACCGGTTCGGTTACGCCGACAGCTTCTTGCGGCCGCGCGCCCGGCGCGCGCGGATCACCGCCCGGCCGCCCACCGTCGCCATCCGCGCGCGGAAACCGTGACGGCGCGCCCGCACCAGGTTGCTCGGCTGAAAGGTCCGCTTCATCGTTCATTTCCCGCGATCAAATATCAAGGGCCGCCCCCAGCGATGGGTGACGACCCGCATGAGCGCCGCCGGTAGGCGAAAGGCGCTTCCAAGTCAACGCGGCCCAAGTCGACGGAGCGACGACTTGCGGCGGGCCCGCCGGCGCAGCGCGCTGGGACGGCGCATGGCGACATCGACGGCATGGCCGATCCGCGGCCAGCGCCGCTTCGCGCGCGCGAACCGCACCTGCGCCCACCGCGAGTTGCGCAGCACCAGCACCAGTCCGCCTGCGAACAGGAAGATGCCGCCCGGGCCCGGCAGCGGCCCGACCACGCCCGCCGCCAGGATCAGCAGCACGCCCGCGGCCAGCTGGCCCGCGCGGGCGAGGGGGTGGCGATCGGTCATCCTTTTCATGTGGGGTCGGCTACTCGCGGGACAACCTGGATCAATCTGGCGTTCCCCTCCGTCGCCGACACGCTATGAACGTCGGCTGACGGGGTCGGCGTGCCGCATCGGGCGGGGCGTGCGATGGGGGGAATGATGGTCGCGATCGTATCGACGGTGGCGTACCTGGGCCTGGAGGCCCGGGGCGTCGAGGTGCAGGTGCAGCTGATCCCGGGCCTCCCCGCGTTCAACATGGTCGGACTGGCCGACAAGGCGGTGGGCGAGAGCCGCGAGCGCGTGCGCGGCGCCGTCGCCGGCATGGGCCTCGCGCTGCCGCCCAAGCGGATCGCGGTGAACCTGTCGCCGGCCGACCTGCCGAAGGAAGGGTCGCACTTCGACCTGCCGGTCGCGCTGGGGCTGCTGGCGGCGATGGGGGTCGTCGATGCGGAGGCGCTGGCCGACTATGTCGTCGTCGGCGAGCTCGGGCTCGACGGCCGCCTCGCGCCTTCGCCGGGCGTGCTGCTCGCCGCGCTCCACGCCGCGGAGACGGGCAGGGGGCTGATCTGCCCCGCGGCGCAGGGCAGCGAGGCGGCGTGGGGCGGCGGGATCGAGGTGGTGGCCGCGCCCGACCTCCTGTCGCTGCTGAACCATCTGAAGGGCGAGCAGCTGCTCGCACCGCCGCAACCGGGCGGGGTGGAAGAGGGGCGCAGCGGACCCGACCTGCGCCAGGTGAAGGGGCAGGAGGTCGCCAAGCGCGCGCTGGAGATCGCCGCGGCGGGTGCGCACAACCTGCTGTTCTGCGGTCCGCCGGGGGCGGGCAAGTCGCTGATGGCGGCGTGTCTGCCCGGCATCCTGCCCCCGCTCGACCCCGCCGAGGCGCTGGAGGTCAGCATGGTGCAGTCGGTCGCGGGGACGCTGCCCGGCGGCACGCTGACGCGAGCGCGCCCGTTCCGCAGCCCGCACCACAGCGCCAGCATGGCGGCGTTGACCGGCGGCGGGCTGCGCGTGAAACCGGGCGAGGTCAGCCTCGCGCACCTGGGCGTCCTGTTCCTCGACGAACTGCCCGAGTTCGGCCGCGCCGCGCTCGATTCGCTGCGACAGCCGCTGGAGACGGGCACCGTCTCCGTCGCGCGCGCCAACGCGCACGTCACCTTTCCCGCGCGGGTGCAGCTGGTGGCGGCGATGAACCCGTGCCGGTGCGGGCACCTGGGCGATGCAGGGCTCGCCTGCGCGCGCGCGCCGCGCTGCGCCGCAGACTATCAGGCCAAGGTGTCGGGCCCGCTGCTCGACCGCATCGACCTCCACGTCGATGTCGCGGCGGTGAGCGCGGCCGACCTGTCGCTGCCGCCCCCGGCGGAGGGATCGCGCGAGGTCGCCGCGCGGGTCGCGGCGGCGCGGGCGGTGCAGCGCGCGCGGCAGGGCGGTACCAACGCGGAACTCGACGGCGAGCCGCTGGAGCGATGCGCCGCGCCGGACGAGGCGGGACGCGTGCTGCTGGCGGAGGCGGCGGCGACGATGCGGCTGTCGGCGCGCGGCTATACGCGCGTCCTGCGCGTCGCGCGCACGATCGCCGACCTCGCCGCGGTGGAACGGGTGTCCCGCCTCCACGTGGCGGAGGCGCTAAGCTACCGCCGGCGCGCGCCGGTGAACTGACGCAGAGCCGCCGCCACCGGCCCGGCACCACGTCGGCGTGGCGACGGGGGGATGCGCCGGCGCGGCGATCCGTCACACCTCCCGGAAGCTCTCCACGGCGCGCGCGGGGCCGTCGCCGCTCGGGGCGTGCGGCGGCTCGATCGCGACGGGTTCGGGCGGGTCGAAGCCGCCTTCCCACTTGGCGACCACCGCGCTCGCCACCGCGTTGCCGATCACGTTGGTGGCGGTGCGGCCCATGTCGAGGAAATGGTCGATGGCGAGGATCAGCAGCAGCCCCGCCTCGGGCAGGTTGAACATCGGCAGCGTCGCGGCGATCACGACCAGGCTGGCGCGCGGCACGCCCGCGATCCCCTTGCTGGTCACCATCAGCACCAGCAGCATCGTCACCATCTGCCCGATGGACATGTCGATGCCGTAGGCCTGCGCGATGAAGATCGACGCGAAGGTCATGTAGATCATCGACCCGTCCAGATTGAACGAATAGCCGAGCGGCAGCACGAAGCTGGCCACGCGCGGCGGCACGCCGAACCGGTCCAGCGCCTCCAGCATCCGCGGGTACGCCGCCTCGGACGAGGCGGTGGAGAAGGCGACCAGCAGCGGCTCGCGCACGTGGCGGATCAGGTCGACGATGCGTCGCCCGATGAAGACGAACCCCGCGCCCAGCAGCACGCACCACAAGAGCAGCAGCGAGGCGTAGAAGCTGCCCATGAAATAGGCGAGTTGGCCGATCACGCCCGCGCCGCGTTCCGTCAGCGTGCCGGCCACCGCGGCGAAGACCGCGACCGGCGCCACGCGCATGACGTAGTCGGTGATCTGCAGCATGACGTGGACCAGGGCGTCGATCGCCTTGACCAGCGGCGCCGCCTTCTCCCCCACCGCGGTGATGGCGACGCCGACGAACACGGAAAGGACGACGATCTGCAGAATTTCGTTCTTCGCCATCGCGTCGATCATCGATGCGGGGACGATATGCGTCACGAAGTCCTTCAGGTTGAACGCGCCCGTTTCCAGCCCCGCGGTCGCCGTGGCGGCGGGCAGGGCGAGGTTCAGGCCGACGCCGGGCTGAAGCAGGTTGACCATCAGCAGGCCGAGCGACAGCGACACCAGGCTGGCGGTGATGAACCAGGCGAGACTGCGCGCGCCGATGCGGCCCAGCGCCTTGGTGTCGCCCATCTGTGCGATGCCGCTGACCAGCGTGGCGAACACCAGCGGCGCGATGATCATCTTGATGAGGCGCAGGAACAGCGTGGTGACGATCGAGAAATAGCCCGCGATCGTGGTCAGCCGCTCGCCCGCCGCGGCGCTGCCGTCGTCGATCGCGGCGTGGATCGACAGCCCGACGATCAACCCCGCCACGAGGCCGATCAGGATATAGGTGGTCAGCCGCTTGGCCATTCGATGCTCCCGTCGCTCCTCGTCCGAACCGTCATGCCGGGCTTGTCCCGGCATCCACCGTGCGGCAGGAGCCTGTCAGGCTGTGTTTGCGTCACGGTGGACCCCGGGACAAGTCCGGGGTGACGAAGGAGGCTCGATGCATTTTGCCCCATCCCGACGCCGCGTCCTCGCCGCCGCCGCGCTGATGCCCCTCGCCGGCGTGCTTCGCGCCGCCGAGCCCGACCTCTCCGGCCTGTCGGACATCACCGCCGGCGCCGTGCCGATCGGCGTGGCCGAACGCACCGGCCGGCTGCGTCGCGCGCAGGCGCTGATGAAGGCGGCCGGGATCGGTGCGATCGTGATCGAGCCGGGGGCGAGCCTGATCTACTTCACCGGCGTCCGCTGGGGACGCAGCGAGCGGCTGACCTGCGCGGTGATCCCGATGGAGGGCGAGCCGTGCATCGTCACCCCCTTTTTCGAAGAGCCCTCCGTCCGCCTCAGCCTGGCCGTGCCGGCGCAGGTGCGGACCTGGAACGAGGACGAGGAGCCGACGCGCGTGATCGCCGGCTTTCTGAAGGATCGCGGCCTTTCGCGGCGGCCGGTGGGGATCGAGGAGACGGTGCGCTTCTTCGCCGTCGACCGCCTGCGCCGCGCCGCGCCCGACGCGCGGCTGGTGAGCGCCGACGCGGTGGTGCGCGGCTGCCGGATGCGCAAGACGCCGGCGGAGATCGCGCTGATGCAACTGGCCACGGACGTGACGGTCGCCGCCTACCGCTTCGTCCACCCGCGGGTGGAGCCGGGGATGACCGGCGCGGACGTCGGCGCGCTGATGTCCGCCGCGACGCGCCGGCTGGGCGGTGCGCCCGAGTTCAGCATGGCGCTGGTCGGTCCCGACGCGGCGCTGCCCCACGGCGGCACCGCGCCGCGCCGGATCGCGAAGGGCGACGTGGTGCTGATGGACTGCGGATGCACGGTCGAGGGCTATCAATCGGACGTGTCGCGCACCTTCGTCGTCGGCACGCCGCCCGCCGAGGTACGCCGCGTGTGGTCCGAGGTGGCGAGGGGGCAGCAGGTCGCGTTCGCCGCGGCACGGATCGGCACGCCCGCGGGGGCCGTCGACGATGCGGTGCGCCGCCATTACGAAACGCTCGGCTACGGCCCCGGCTATCGCCTGCCCGGCCTGTCGCACCGCACCGGTCACGGCATCGGCATGGAGGGCCACGAGCCCGTCAACCTGGTCCACGGCGAGGCGACCCCGCTGGCGGAGGGGATGTGCTTCTCCGACGAGCCCGGCCTCTACCTGCCGGGACGCTTCGGCGTGCGGCTGGAGGATTGCTTCCACATGACCGCCGCCGGACCCAAGTGGTTCAGCGAACCCCCGGCGAGCATCGAGCGGCCGGTGTGATGCGCCGCGCGGAGGCGGGTTGGGGGGCGGGCGCGTGATCCGGCGCGTGCTGGCGGTGTTCGAACCGTTCATCCTGATGCTGCTCGGCACCGTCGTGCTGGCGAGCGTGCTGCCGCCGCGCGGCGCCTTCGCGCCGGTCGCCTCCGCGGCGGCGACGGTCGGCATCGTCGTCCTGTTCTTCCTGCACGGCGCGAAGCTGTCGCGCGCGGCGCTGATCGACGGCGTGCGGCAGTGGCGGCTGCACGCGGCGGTGCTGGCGATCACCTTCCTCGTCTTCCCCCTGCTCGGCCTGCTGCTGGCCGGCGCGTTGAGCGGGCCGGTGGCGACGGGGCTGCTCTTCCTCACGCTGCTGCCCTCCACCGTGCAATCCTCGATCGCGTTCACCGCCATCGCGCGCGGCAACGTGGCGGCGGCGGTGTGCAGCGCGTCCTTCTCCAACCTGCTCGGCATCCTCGCCACGCCGCTGCTCGTCGCTCTGCTGATGGACCAGGCCGGCGCGGGCGTCTCCGCCGCGTCGGTGGAGGCGATCGTGCTGCACCTGCTGCTGCCGTTCGCCGCCGGGCACCTGCTGCGGCCCTGGATCGGCGCCTGGGTGACGCGGCAGCGGCGCCTGCTCTCGCTGGTCGACCGCGGGTCGATCCTGCTGGTCGTCTACACCGCTTTCGGCGCGGCGGTGGTGGAGGGGCTGTGGCGCCGCGTCTCGCCCGGCGACCTCGCCGTCATCACCGGCCTGTGCTGCCTCCTCCTCACACTCGTGCTGCTCATCACGCTGCTGGCCGGGCGGGCGATGCGGCTGCGGCGCGAGGACGCGGTGGTGCTGCTGTTCTGCGGTTCGAAGAAGAGCCTCGCCTCGGGCGTGCCGATGGCGGGGGTGCTCTTTCCGGCGGCGCAGGTCGGCATCGTGCTGCTGCCCGTCATGATCTTCCACCAGATCCAGCTGGTCGCCTGCGCCATGATCGCGCGGCGATGGGGCGCCGCGGCCGATTCCGGCACAGGTGGCGAAGCTCCCTAGTCACCGCGCGATCGCGCGATTAAGTCGCAGGCCATGACCTCGACCAACGATCTCCGCCGCTCGTTCCTCGACTATTTCGGCAGCGCCGGGCACACCATCGTGCCGTCCGCGCCGCTGGTGCCGCAGAACGATCCGACGCTGATGTTCGTCAACGCCGGCATGGTGCCGTTCAAGAACGTGTTCACCGGGCTGGAGACGCGGCCCTACAGCACCGCCACCTCGTCGCAGAAGTGCGTGCGCGCGGGCGGCAAGCACAACGACCTCGACAATGTCGGCTACACCGCGCGGCACCACACCTTCTTCGAAATGCTCGGCAATTTCTCGTTCGGCGACTATTTCAAGGAACAGGCTATCCTGCACGCCTGGACGCTGCTGACGAAGGAATGGGGGCTGCCGGCGGACCGGCTGACCGCGACGGTCTACCACACCGACGATCAGGCGTTCGCGCTGTGGCAGAAAATCGCGGGCCTGCCCGACCACCGCATCATCCGCATCGCCACCAAGGACAATTTCTGGGCGATGGGCAGCGACGGGCCGTGCGGGCCGTGCAGCGAGATCTTCTACGACCACGGCGATCATATCCCCGGCGGCCCTCCCGGCTCGCCGGACGAGGACGGCGACCGCTTCGTCGAAATCTGGAACCTCGTCTTCATGCAGCATCTGCAGGAGGCGGACGCCATCGTCGGCGACCTGCCGCGCCCGTCGATCGATACCGGCATGGGGCTGGAGCGCGTCGCCGCGGTGATGCAGGGCGTCCACGACAATTACGATACCGACACCTTCAAGGCGCTGATCGCCGCGTCGGGCGCGCTGACGCACACCGCGACCACGGGCGACAACCAGGCGTCGCACCGCGTCATCGCCGATCACCTGCGCTGCTCGGGCTTCCTGGTCGCGGACGGCGTACTGCCCGCCAACGAGGGGCGCGGCTACGTCCTGCGCCGCATCATGCGCCGCGCGATGCGCCACGCGCATCTGCTGGGCGCAAAGGAGCCGCTGATGCACCGGCTGGTCCCCGCGCTGGTCGCGGAGATGGGGGCCGCCTATCCCGAGTTGGTCCGCGCGCAGCCGCTGATCGAGGCGACGCTGCAACAGGAGGAGACGCGCTTCCGCCAGACGCTCGACAAGGGGCTGAAGCTGCTGGACGAGGCAACCGCGGGAATGCAGCCGGGCGACGTGCTGGCCGGCGAGACCGCGTTCAAGCTCTACGACACGTACGGTTTCCCCTACGACCTGACCGAGGACGCGCTGCGCGCGCAGGAGTTCGGCGTCGACCGCGCCGGTTTCGACGCGGCGATGGCGGAGCAGAAGCGCGCCGCGCGCGCCGCGTGGAAGGGGTCGGGCGCGAAGGCGTCGGACGAATTGTGGTTCGACCTGGCCGACGAGGTCGGCGCGACCGAGTTCACCGGCTACGCCAGCGATACCGGCGAGGGCGTCGTCCTGGCGCTCGTGAAAGACGGCGCGCGTGTCGAGAGGGCGGCGGCGGGCGACAGCGTGGACGTGATCGTCAATCAGACGCCCTTCTACGCCGAGAGCGGCGGTCAGGTGGGAGACGCCGGCACGCTGTCGGGCGATGACCTGCGCGCGACGGTGACGGATACGTCGAAGCAGCTCGGCAAGTTGTGGATCCATCACGCGACGATCGAGGCGGGCGTGCTGAAGGTCGGCGACGGCGTGAAACTGGCGATCGACGTCGCCCGCCGCGCGGCGATCCGCGCCAACCACTCGGCGACGCACCTGCTGCACGAGGCGCTGCGCCAGCGGCTGGGCACGCACGTGGCGCAGAAGGGCAGCCTGGTGGCGCCCGAGCGTCTGCGTTTCGACGTGTCGCACCCGAGCGCCATGAGCGCGGCGGAACTGGCGGACGCGGAGACCGCGGTGAACGCGAAGATTCGGCAGAACGGCGCGGTCACGACGCGGCTGATGACGCCCGACGACGCGATCGCGATGGGCGCGATGGCGCTGTTCGGCGAGAAGTACGGCGACGAGGTTCGCGTCGTGTCCATGGGCAGCGACGACGACGGCGAGACCTATTCGATCGAGCTGTGCGGCGGCACCCACGTCAGCGCGCTGGGCGATATCGGGCTGATGAAGATCGTCGGCGAGGGCGCGGTCTCCTCCGGCGTGCGCCGCGTGGAGGCGCTGACCGGGGAAGCGGCTCGCGCCTACCTCTCGGCGCGCGACGACAAATTGCGTGAGGCCGCGGCGGCGCTGAAAACCTCGCCCGACGACGTGCCCGCGCGCGTCGCCGCGCTGGTGGAGGAGCGCCGCCGGCTGGAGCGCGAGCTGGCCGAGGCGAAGAAGGCGCTCGCTCTGTCCGGCGGCGGCGGTGGCGGGGCGCCGGCCGGGCCGGAGACGGTGGGCGGCGTCCCCTTCGTCGCGCAGGTGCTCGACGGCTTCGACGCCAAGGGGCTGCGCGGCGCGGTGGACGAGGCCAAGCAGCGCATCGGGTCGGGCGTCGCCATGCTGGTGGCGGTGAACGACGGCCGCGCCTCGGTCGCGGTCGGCGTCACCGCGGACTTGACCGGGCGCCTGAACGCGGTCGAGCTGACGAAGCGCGCGGTGGCGGCGCTCGGCGGGCAGGGCGGCGGGGGACGGCCCGACATGGCGCAGGGCGGCGGCCCGAACGGCGACAAGGCCGCGGACGCGGTAGCGGCGGTGCGGGCGGCGCTGGAGGGGGCGGCGGCTACGGCGTGAATGGCCGTGCGGTCCACGTCGACCTTCGTTCGCCCTGAAGGGCCGTTGAGCCTGTCGAAACGGCGTCTCGACGGGTGCTTCGAGATGGATCTTCGGCTCCGGCACATTGTGCCGAAGCCTGTCCTGAGCGCCTGCCTCGGCAGGCAGTGGAAGGGCTCAGCCCCTCAGCACGAACGGTAATGGCACTATTTGACCCATTCCTTCTTCGGCACGCCCTGCGCCCACAGCAGCGCGGTGAGATCGCCGTGGTCGATCCGCGCCATCGCGGCGGCGGCGACGATCGGCTTGGCGCGATAGGCGACGCCCAGCCCGGCACTCTCGATCATCGACAAGTCGTTCGCGCCGTCGCCCACCGCCAGCGTCGCCGTGTCGGCGAGGCCTAGCTCGGCGCGATAGTCGATCAGCGTCGCCTTCTTCGTCGCGGCCCCGACGATCGGCCGCGCGACCGTGCCGGTCAGCGCTCCTCCGTCGACCTCCAGCACGTTGGCGATGGCACGGTCGAAGCCGATCTCCGCCGCGACCGGTCCGGCGAAGCGGGTGAAGCCACCCGACACCAGCACCGCGGTCGCGCCCCAGCCGCGCATGGTCCGCACCAGCGTCGCGGCACCGGGCATCGTCCGCACGCGCTCGGCCAGGCAGCGATCGATCACGCCGGCGTCCAGCCCCTTGAGCAGCGCCACGCGCGCGTCGAGCGCCGCCTCGAAATCCAGCTCGCCGCGCATCGCCGCCTCGGTGATGGCGGCGATCTGCGGCTTGATGCCGGCATAGTCGGCCAGCTCGTCGATGCATTCGACCGTAATCATCGTCGAATCCATGTCGGCGATCAGCAGCATCCGGCGTCGGCCGTCGCGCGGCTGGACGACGACGTCGACGCCCTCGAACGCGCTTTCCAGCATGGTGCGCGCGTCGGCGGGGGCCAGTTCGAAATGAAGATCGGCGGCGTCGCCCTCGTCGATCCAGCCCAGCGTGGTGGGCACGCAGCCGGCGGCGGCGAGCCGGTCGTTCGCGTCCGCCACGATGTTGGGCGCCAGCCGCCCCGCTGCTATCAGCGTCGCCGTGAACATGTCGTCTTCCCGTTTGCCGAAGGTCGCGCTCATCGCAGGGCCGACCGCCAGCGGCAAGAGCGCGCTGGCGCTCGAGCTGGCCGAGCGCATCGACGGCACGGTGGTGAACGCGGACGCGAGCCAGGTGTATCGCGACCTGCGCATCCTCTCGGCGCGGCCAACGCGTGAGGAGGAGGCGCGGGTGCCGCACCGATTGTTCGGCCATGTCGACGGCGCGCGCGCCTGTTCCGCCGCCGACTGGGCCGCGGACGCGCGGACGGCGATCGATCAGGTTCACGGCGAGGGGCGGGTCCCGGTGCTGGTGGGCGGTACCGGCCTCTACCTGCGCACGCTGCTGGACGGGATCGCCCCGGTGCCCGCGATCGACCCGGGCGTGCGCGCGGCGGTGCGCGCGCTGCCGGTGGCGGCGGCGCACGAGGCGCTGACGCGCGAGGATCCGGCGGCGGCCGCGCGGCTGTCGTCCGGCGACACCGCGCGGGTCGCGCGCGCGCTAGAGGTGGTGCGATCGACCGGGCGCCCGCTCGCCGCGTGGCAGCAGGAGCGGCGGGGCGGGATCGCGCATCGTGTCGCGCTGTCCCCGGTGATCCTGCTGCCCGATCGCGCCACGCTGTTCGCGCGCTGCGACCGGCGGCTCGCCGCCATGTTCGACGCGGGCGCGGTGCAGGAGGTGGCCGGGTTGCTGTCGCGCGAGGACGTGCCCGCGGACGCGCCGGTCCGACGCGCCATCGGCGTGGCGGAGATCGCGGCGATGCTGGCGGGCGGCTTGTCGCGCGACGAGGCGCTGGCCGGTGCGCAGCTGGCCACGCGGCGCTATGCCAAGCGGCAATACACCTGGTTCCGACATCAGCCACCCGCGGACTGGCTGCGCTGCGATGCAGCAAATTCGCAATTTTATTTCTCTGAAAACGTTTGACGCGCAATTTTGCATAGCCTAGCGCACCGCCATCAACGAAGGAGACCTGACGTGACCGAGAAGAGCGGAGCCGATATCCTGGTCGAGGCGCTGTGCGATCTCGGCGTGGAGGTCGTGTTCGGCTATCCGGGCGGTGCCGTCCTGCCGATCTACGACGCGATGTTCCGCAGCAAGCGGATCAAGCACGTCCTCGTCCGGCACGAGCAGGCGGCGACCCACGCGGCGGAGGGCTATGCCCGCGCCACCGGCAAGCCCGGCGTGGTCCTGGTCACCTCCGGCCCCGGCGCGACCAACGCCGTCACCGGCATCACCGACGCGCTGATGGATTCGATCCCCATGGTCGTCATCACCGGCCAGGTGCCGACGACGCTGATCGGCTCCGACGCCTTCCAGGAGGCGGACACGGTCGGCATCACGCGCCACTGCACCAAGCACAATTACCTGGTGAAGGATCCCGCGCGGCTCGGCGCGGTGATCCACGAGGCGTTCCACATCGCCACGTCGGGCCGCCCCGGCCCGGTCGTCGTCGACATCCCCAAGGACGTGCAGGTCGCCAGCGCGCGCTACGCCAAACCGGGCCCGATCCAGCACAAGACCTATCGCCCCGCGCTGAAGGCGGACCGTGCCGCGATCGAGCAGGTGGTCGACCTGCTCGCCGCCGCCGAGCGTCCGGTCCTGTACACCGGGGGCGGGATCATCAACGCCGGACCGGGGGCGTCGCAGCTGCTGCGCGAGCTGGTTCGGCTTACCGGCGCGCCGGTCACGTCCACGCTGATGGGGCTCGGCGCCTTTCCCGCGTCCGCGCCGCAGTGGCTCGGCATGCTCGGGATGCATGGCACCTACGAGGCCAATCTCGCGATGAACGAGGCGGACCTGATCGTGAACATCGGAGCGCGCTTCGACGATCGCGTGACCGGCCGGCTGGACGCCTTTGCACCGAACAGCCGCAAGGTGCACATCGACATCGACCGGTCCAGCATCAACAAGACGGTGCGGATCGACCATGCCGTCGTCGCCGATGCGGGCCACGCGCTGGAGGACATGGTGCGGCTGTGGAAGGCGCGGCAGCACCCGAAACCCGATCTCGACGCCTGGTGGCGGCGGATCGAGGGGTGGCGCGCGCGGCAGTGCCTGTCCTTTCCCGAGGATGCGGCAAGCGACGTCATCATGCCGCAGCGCGCGATCCGCGCCCTGCACGAGGCGACCAAGGCGCGCCAGCCGATCATCACGACGGAGGTGGGCCAGCACCAGATGTGGGCGGCACAGCATTTCGGCTTCGAGCTGCCGAACAAGTGGCTGACCAGCGGAGGCCTGGGTACCATGGGCTACGGGCTGCCCGCGGCGATCGGCGCGCAGCTGGGCAATCCCAACGCGCTCGTCATCGATATCGCGGGCGAGGCGAGCATCCAGATGAACATCCAGGAGCTGGCCACCGCCACGCAATACCGGCTGCCGGTCAAGATCTTCATCCTCAACAACGAATATATGGGGATGGTCCGCCAGTGGCAGGAGCTGACGTACGAGAGCCGCTATGCGGAGAGCTATTCGGACAGCCTGCCCGACTTCGTGAAGCTGGCCGAGGCATATGACTGGAAGGGCATTCGGATCGACACCCGCGAGCAGCTGGACGGCGGCATCGCCGACATGCTGGCGCACGACGGCCCGGTGATGGTCGACTGCCGCGTGGCGAAGCTGGCGAACTGCTTCCCGATGATCCCCAGCGGGGCGGCGCACACGGACATGATCCTGCAGGCCAACGAGGTGTCGGGCACCATGGACGACGAGGCCAAGGCGCTGGTTTGAACGCAACCCTTGCCTCCCCGGCACGGGGAGGGGGACCATGCGGAGCATGGTGGAGGGGAATGCGGCACGCGACACGTTGGTGGCAGGCGACCCCTGCACCACCCGCGACGCGAGCGGCCCCCTCTCCGTTCCGGGGAGATATGATGCACATCAGAGAAGAGACCGCCGAACGCCACACGCTGGCGGTGATCGTGGACAACGAGCCGGGCATCCTTGCCCGCATCGCTGGGCTGTTCACCGCGCGCGGCTACAACATCGAATCGCTGACCGTCAGCGAGATCACGGCGGACAAGGCCGTCAGCCGCATCACCATCGTGACCAGCGCCGGCCCCGCCACGCTGGAGCAGATCGTGGCGCAGCTCGACCGATTGGTGCCGGTCCACCGCGTCCACGACCTGACCGCGGAGGGCGACCACGTCGAGCGCGAGCTGGCGATGGTGAAGGTGCGCGGCACCGGCGACCACCGGATCGAGGCGCTGCGGCTGGCCGACGTCTATCGCGCGCGCGTGGTCGATGCGACCACCAGCAGCTTCGTCTTCGAAGTCACCGGCGGGCGCGCGAAGATCGACAAGTTCGTCGAGCTGATGGCCGAGGTCGGCCTGATCGAGGTCGCGCGCACCGGCATCGTCGCGATCGCGCGGGGCAGCGAGGCGGCCTGAAATCACCCCTCTCCCATCGGGAGAGGGAGGGGCCCGTCGCGCAGCGATGGGAGGGGGAGGGCGACCGGCTCTCCTGCCCCGCACCACCCTCACCAACTCCGACTAGGCGGCAAGCCGCCAAGTCTTCGTATCCTCTCCCACCGGGAGAGGCAGAAAGGGACCTCATGAAAGTCTATTACGATCACGACGCCGACCTGAACCTGGTGACGGGCAAGAAGATCGCCATCGTCGGCTACGGCAGCCAGGGGCACGCGCACGCGCAGAACCTGCGCGATTCGGGTGTGAAGGACGTGGCGATCGCGCTGCGCGAGGGTTCGGCGACCGCGAAGAAGGCGCAAGGCGCCGGCTTCAAGGTGATGAGCAACCGCGAGGCGGCGGAATGGGCCGACATCATCATGATCCTGGCGCCCGACGAGCATCAGGCGGCGATCTGGAACGACGACCTGAAGGGCCGCGTGAAGCCCGGCGCCGCGCTCGCCTTCGCGCACGGGCTGAACGTGCACTTCGGCCTGATCGAAGCGCCCGCCGACATCGACGTCATCATGATCGCGCCCAAGGGCCCCGGCCACACCGTGCGCAGCGAGTACGTGCGGGGCGGCGGCGTGCCGTGCCTGATCGCCGTGCAGCAGGATGCCAGCGGCAACGCGCACGACGTCGCGCTCGCCTATGCCAGTGCGGTCGGCGGCGGCCGTTCGGGCATCATCGAGACCAATTTCAAGGAAGAGTGCGAGACCGACCTGTTCGGCGAGCAGGCGGTGCTGTGCGGCGGCATCACCCACCTGATCCAGGCGGGGTTCGAGACGCTGGTCGAGGCGGGCTACGCGCCGGAAATGGCCTATTTCGAGTGCCTGCACGAGACGAAGCTGATCGTCGACCTGCTGTACGAGGGCGGCATCGCGGATATGCGCTACTCGATCTCGAACACCGCCGAGTACGGCGACATCGTGACCGGTCCGCGGATCATCACCGACGAGACGAAGAAGGAGATGAAGCGCGTGCTGGCCGACATCCAGTCGGGCCGGTTCGTGAAGAACTTCGTCCTCGACAATCGCGCCGGCCAGCCCGAGCTGAAGGCGGCGCGCAAGGCGGCGGCGGCGCACCCGATCGAGCAGGTGGGCAGCAACCTGCGCGCGATGATGCCGTGGATCGGCGCGAACAAGCTGGTGGACAAGGAGAAGAATTGACGCGCAGCGCGGCAGCGGCGGCAAGGCCGCGCGCTGACTCGCACAATCGCGGACGGCACGGCAAGCCAGCCCATCGGGCACGGCTTTGCCGGGCCGGCGGGTGACGGTGACGAGAAGGAGTGCGGCTTCGGTCGACCTTCGGGCAAGACCTCACTCGTGCTCCCGCGAAGGCGGGAGCCCAGAGCCGCGAGGGATGCAAGGCGTTGTCCTGCCTTTCCCCGGGAAATTCCGCGTGCGCGGGAACGCCATGATACGTCACGACGACCTGCCCCTCTACGCCGACCAGCCGAGCTGGAGCGTTCAGCGGGGCGACAGGCGGGGGCGGGATAATCGTCGTTCCCTTGGCCCGACGTGGCGCCTCTCGCAGGGTCGGGAACCCGATCCGCCGCCGCCTCGTTGCTCAGGCGAACCAATCGCAGGAGATTCCCTCGTGAAGCGTATTGTTCTGACCGCCCTTCTTCTCGGCACCGCCGGCGTGCCCTCGCTGGCGTCCGCGCAGACTGCGCCCGCTCCGGCCGCCGGTGCGGCCCCCGCCACGGGCGCGGCGCCGACCGTCGGCGCCACCGTCTACGACACCAGCGGCGGCACCGTCGGCACGATTGCCAGCACCGACGGCACCAACGCCGTCATCGACACCGGTGCCGTGAAGGCGGCGGTGCCGGTCACCTCGCTGGGTGCGGGCGCCAAGGGGCCCGTGCTGGCGATGACCAAGGCGCAGCTCGACGCCGCCGCCGGCCAGCAGCAGGCGCAGGCCAGCGCCGACTTCAAGGCCAAGCTGGTCCCCGGCGCCTCGGTCTACGGCACGGGCGGCGCGCAGCTCGGCACGATCAAGACGGTCGACGCCAGCACGGTGACGGTGACGACCGCGCAGGGCGATGCCGCACTGCCGATCGCGGGTTTCGGCCCCGGTCCGCAAGGCGTGACGATCGGCATGACGGCGGCGCAGCTGTCCGCGGCGATGGGCAGCGCGGCCGGCGGCGCGGCGGCGACCACGGGTGCGGCGACGGGCGCCGCCACCGGCGCGACGTCGACCACCACCGAGACGTCCACCACCGCGACGACGCCGGCGGCGGGCGCGAGCGGCGAGGCCGCCACGACGACCACGACCACCACGGAAAAGAAGACGACCAAGCGCAAGCCGCGCTGATCGGACCCATTTTTCGGTGAAACGACCACGGCTCCGGGGTGCGAGCCCCGGGGCCGTTCGCCTGTTTGTGACGACTGACGCCAGCACGCGGTTCGTCGAGCCGGAACCTCCCGGGTTGCCGGTGTTTGCCCGGCACGTGCCACGACCGATGCCGCCCCTCTTGCGGCGCCTCGCTCGCGGGGCGCCGCGACCAGCTCAGTGGAGGGTCTGTCGCTCTACCGCACCACCACGCAGGCGCCGCCGGCACGACCGCACGCACGCTGCGCCTCCGCGCGGGTTCCGAAGCCGGCGACCTGCAGCTTGGTGAGGCCGTTCGCCGCGACGTAGGACGGCGAGCCGCCCACCCTGCCGCCGACCGACGACCACAGGCCCCGCGCGTTGCCGGCGTCGCGGAAGGCGCCGAGCTGGATCCGCCACGCGCCGCCCGAGGGGGCGGAAACGCGCGCCACTGCGGGCCGGGGTGCGGGCTTGGCCGCGGGCGGGGGAGGGGAAGCGGGCTCGGCGCGGACGACCTCGGGCTTCGGCGCCTTGGGCACCCTCGGCGGCTTCGGCGCGGCCGCGACGCGCGTCGGCCGCGTTTCCACCTCGCTCGGTGGCACGGGCACGGTGCCGACCGGCGATCCCGCGCCCGCCAGAGCGGTGCGACCGCCGGTCTCGATCCGCTTGGCCAGCGTGATCCCCTCGCGCCGCTGCGCCTCGGGAATGTAGCGGTCCATCTGCGCCAGTGTCTGCGAACCCTGCGGCAGGCCCTGCTGCGACGATCGCGTGACGAGCGCGTAGGCGCGGGTCCAGTCGCGCGTCACGCCGTCGCCGTTGAACAGCATGGTGCCGAGCACCAGCTCGCTGCGCTTCTCGTCGCGCGCCACCGATTTCTCCAGCCAGGGCAGCGCCTCGGCCTTCTTGCCGTCCTGGAACAGCGCCAGGCCGTAATTCTCCTCCGCCTTGGGATGGCCCTGCACCGCGGCCTTGCGGAACCACTCGGTCGCCTGCACCTGATCGGTCGGCACGCCGCGGCCCAGCTTGTAGGCCTGGCCCAGGTTGAACTGCGCGTCGGCGTCGCCGTCGCCCGCCGGGCCGCGCCACTCGGCGACCGCCCGGGCGAACTCGCCGCGGCCCCACGCCTCGACGCCCGCCTTCACGTCCGCGGTCGCGGGCAGCACGGCCAGCGCGGTGGCGAGTATTGCGGAATAGAACGTCCTCATCAGCCCACCCCTCGAAGCGACCCAGTCGAAATGTCGAGCCGTCGCGATAGTGCCGAAAGATTAACCATCCGTCATCCCGATCCGGGACAAAGTGAAGGTAAGCACCGCCGTTAACCTTTCCTCCATCCCGGTCTGCGATCTCCGTCGTGGAACAATCGCGGGGAGTGCGACGGAAACATGCGTGTGCTGGCCATGGCATCGCAGAAGGGCGGATCGGGCAAGACCACGCTGTCGGGGCACCTTGCGGTGCAGGCGCAGCTGGCGGGGGCCGGGCCGGTCGTTCTGATCGACATCGATCCGCAAGGGTCGCTGGCGGACTGGTGGAATGAGCGCGAGGACGAATATCCCGCCTTCGCGCAGACGACGGTCGCCCGGCTCGCCGCGGACCTGGAGGTGCTGCGCCAGCAGGGCTTCCGCATGGCGGTGATCGACACGCCGCCCGCCATCACCGTCGCCATCCAGAGCGTGATCCAGGTGGCCGAGCTGATCGTCATCCCCACGCGTCCCTCGCCGCACGACCTGCGCGCGGTGGGTGCCACCGTCGATCTGTGCGAGCGCGCGGGCAAGCCGCTGGTCTTCGTCGTCAACGCTGCCACGCCCAAGGCGCGGATCACCAGCGACGCCGCCGTGGCGCTGTCTCAGCACGGCACCGTCGCGCCGATCACGATCCACCAGCGCACCGACTTCGCCGCGTCGATGATCGACGGGCGTACCGTGATGGAGGTCGATCCGAAGGGGCGTTCCGCCGCGGAAGTGACGGCCCTCTGGGAATATCTGTCCGACCGGCTGGAAAAGAACTTCCGCCGCACCGTCTTCGCCGCGCCCAAGTCGCCGGCTGGCTACATTCCGACGCGGCCGCAGGGCAGCGGCTTCGGCCGCCGGGTGATCGGCTGATGCTGGGCGGAGCCAAGCCGCTGGCGTCGCTGTCGTCGACGCTGCTCGCGCGCAAGGGACAGGCGCGTCCGGCGATGCGCCGCCAGGCGACGCTCGCCTCGCTGTCGCAGGCCGGCGACGACCTGGGCTGGAACGACATGGGCGAGCCGCTTCCCCTGCCGGTGCTGCCACCCGTGCTGGAGGAGCGCGCGCAGCTGGAAGAGGCGATCGCGCCCGAGCCCGTCGCCGCACCCGCCCCTGCCCCCGTACCCGCGGCGGTCGTCGCGGCGGTGGCGGCGTCCGTGCCGCACGGCCGCAAGGCGGCCTTCACGCTGCGGCTGGACAGCGAGCGCCACCTGCGCCTGCGCCTCGCTTCCGCCGCGCGCGGCCGTTCGGCGCAGCAACTCGTCACCGACGCGCTCGACGCGCTGATCGCCACCATGCCCGAGGTCGAGGCGCTGCGCGGGCAGCTGCCGACGGGCGCCTGATCGATCCGAGGATTGTGAGATGAAGCTGCACCTGACCGGAGCCGGTATCGTCACGCTGCTGATCGCGGCGGCCGTGCCCTCCATCGCGCCCGTCATCGCCCCCGCCGTCGCCGACGCGCGCCACGACGCGCGTGCGCAGAAGAAGGCCGCGGAGGCCGCGGTGAAGGCGGGCAAGGCGATGAAGAAGCGCCAGTGGGAGAAGGCGATCGCCGGGGCCGAGGCCGCGGTGGCGCTGAACCCCGCCGACGCGGGCTATCGCACGCTGCTGGGCAGCGCGTATCTGAAGGGTGGCCGCTTCGCCTCCGCGGAGGCGGCGTATCGCGACGTCATGACGTTGCAGCCGGAGAATGCGACGGTGGCGTTGAACCTGGCGCTGGCGCAGGTCGGCGCCGGTCGCTGGGCCGAGGCGCGCGCCACGCTGGAGCGGCACGCCGCCGCCATCCCCGCGGCCGACCGCGGGCTGGCGCTGGCGCTGGCGGGCGATCCGGCCGGCGCGGTCGACGTGCTGACGGTGGCGACGCGCTCGCCCGAGGCCACGCCGAAGACGCGGCAGAACCTGGCGCTGGCGCTCGCGTTAGCCGGACGCTGGCAGGAGGCGCGCACGCTGGTCGGGCTGGACCTGGCGCCGGTGGAGGCGGACAAGCGCATCGTCGAGTGGGCGGCGTTCGCGCGGCCCGCATCCGCGTCCGATCAGGTCGCCTCGCTGCTCGGCATCCGCCCGGTCGCCGACCCCGGCCTGCCGGTGGCGCTGGCGCTGGCGGGCGCTGTGCCCGTGGCGGTCGCCGCGACGAACGAGGCGCCGATCGACAGCTTCATGCCCAAGGCCAATGTCGAGGCGGAGCAGCAGCTCGCCGCCGAGCCGCCGGCACCGGCACAAGGCCCCGTCGCCGCGCCGGCGCCCACGCCCGCCGCGACGATCGCACGGGCCATGATCGCGCAGCAGGCCGTGTCGCCGCCGCTGATCGCCGCGTCCGCATCGTACAAGACGGCGGTCGCCGCCCGCCGCTCGACCGCGAAGGCGGCAGTGGGCGCCGCGCGTGCGCCCGCCAAGGGCGACTGGGTCGTGCAGATCGGCGCGTTTGAGAATGCCGCGGTGGCGAAGGACGGCTGGACCCGCGCCACGCGACGCTTCCCCGCGCTGGGCGTCCACGCGCCCGGCGGCATGAACGCGGCGGTGAAGGGGGCGAGCTTCTATCGTCTGTCCGTCGGCGGTTTCGCGCGCGCCGACGCGGTGGCGCTGTGCCGCAGCTATCGCGTGCGCGGCGGATTGTGCTTCGTGCGCCAGCAGGCGGGCGATCGGCTGGCCGCCTGGGCCCGGCCCCGCGGGATCCAGCTGGCCTCGCGCTGAGGCTCAGCCGACGGCCCGGCCGGCCTTCCAAAGACCGGCGACCCGGCCCTGCACGGGCAGGCCGTCGAACGGCGTGTTGCCGGCGATGCCGGGCAGCGCGTCGGCGTCGATGCGCCACGGCGCGTCCGCGTCCACCAGCACCAGGTCGGCCGGCATCCCCGCCGCCAGCGTGCCCGCCTCCAGGCCGAGGAGGCGCGCGGGCGCGGTGGCGAGCAGCGCGAACAGCCGCTCAAGGGTGACAATACCGTCGCGCACCAGGCCAAGGCCCAGCGCCAGCAGCGTCGCCGCCCCCGCCGCGCCGACGCTCGAGTCGGCGAACGGCAGCCGCTTCTCCTCCGGCCCGCGCGGATCGTGGCCGGAGCACAGCACGTCGATCGTCCCGTCCGCCAGCGCGGCCAATGCCGCGCGCCGGTCGCCCTCGTCGCGAAGCGGCGGGGAGAGATGGGCGAAGGTGCGGAAGTCGCTCATCGCGATGTCGGAGAGGAGCAGGTGCGCCGGCGTGATGCCGCAGGTGACGCGCACGCCGCGCGCCTTGGCCGCGCGCACCAGCGCGAAGGCGGCGGCGGTGGTCACCTGGCGCAGGTGGAGCCGCGCGCCAGTCTCCTCCGCGAGCATCAGGTCGCGTGTGACCGCCAGCGCCTCGGCCAGCGCCGGGGCGGCGGGCAGGCCGAGCCGCGTGGCGGTCTCCCCCGCGGTCGCCACCGCGCCGCCGGTGAGGCCGGCATCCTCGGCATGGCTCATGACGACGACGTCGAGGTCGCGGGCGTAGGAGAGGACCCGGTGCATCACGCCGCTGTCGGCGATCCAATGCCGCCCGGTGCCGACCGCGCGCGCGCCGGCCGACAGGCACACCGCCATCTCGGCCAGGTCCGCGCCAGCGTTGCCGCGCGTAGCGGCGGCGATCGGGTGGATCCACAGGTCCGGCCGTCCGATCAGCGCCAGCCGCTGCACCGCGCCGGGCTCGTCCAGTGGCGGCGACTGGTCGGGCAGGGGGGCGACGCGCACGATCCCGCCCGCGCGGCACGCGGCGCGGTCGATCGCGCCGACGCCCAGGTCGACGATGGCGGGGGCCAGGATGCGGCCGCGGCAGTCGATGACGTGCGCGTCGGCGGGCGTCTCTCCCGGCGCGATCGCGCCGTCGACGACCAGCAGGTCGCCGCGCCGCTCCCCCGCCGCGGGGCAGACGATCCGCGCATCGCGGAAGAGGATCGCGCCGCTCATGCCCAGCCCTCCACGCCGCGACGCCGCCGCGTCAGCACGTCGAGGCAGGCCATGCGGACGGCGACGCCCATCGCCACCTGCTCGGTGATGGCGGAGCGCTCGACATGGTCGGCGACCGCCGAGTCGATCTCGACGCCGCGGTTCATCGGGCCGGGGTGCATGACCAGCGCGCCGGGCGCCCGCCGCTCCAGCCGGTCGAGCGTCAGTCCGTAGCGCAGATGGTATTCGCGCACCGACGGCACGTACCCGCCCGCCATCCGCTCGGTCTGCAAGCGCAGCATCATGACCACGTCGGCCCCCTCCATCGCGGCGTCGAAGTCGGTGAACGGCGTCACGCCGAAGCGCTCGATTGCGGGGGGCATCAGCGTGGAGGGCGCACACACGCGCACCTCGGCGGCGAGCGCGGTCAGGGCCAGAATGTTGGACCGTGCGACGCGGCTGTGCAGCAGGTCGCCGCAGATCACCACGCGCCGGTTGGCGACGCCGCCCAGTCGCCGCCGGATCGTCAGCGCGTCGAGCAGCGCCTGCGTCGGGTGCTCGTGCCGCCCGTCGCCCGCGTTCAGCACCGGGCAGTCGACCTTGTCCGCGATCAGCCGCACCGCGCCGGACGACATGTGGCGGATGACGATGACGTCCGCGCGCATCGCGTTCAGCGTCATCGCGGTGTCGATCAGCGTCTCGCCCTTCTTCACGCTGGACTGCGCGGCGTGCATGTTGACGACGTCGGCACCCAGCCGCTTGCCCGCGATCTCGAAGGACAGCAGCGTCCGCGTCGAATTCTCGAAGAAGGCGTTGATCTGCGTGAGGCCGGCCAGCCGCTTCTCCGGTCCCCCGGGCGCGGCGTCGACCCAGCGCTCCGCCTCGTCCAGCAGAAAGGTGATCTCGTGGGGCTCCAGCCCCTCGATCCCGGTGAGGTGACGATGGGGGAACACGGCGCCCCCCTCGATCAGCGTTCCGGGGCGGTGGTCCGACGGCGGCATCGGGATCGAGCGGTTAGTCGTCCGCGGCGGCGCGCGCAACCGCGTTCACCAGCGCGTCGATCGCACCCTGCAGGATGTGCGCGGCGGCGGCCGAATCGATCCGGTCGGCGCGCTTGCCGCGGCTCATGTCCTGCGCGATCAGCGCGCGCTCGGCCGCGACGGTGGACCAGCGCTCGTCGTAGAGGAGGATGGGTAGCGACAGGTCGGCGAGATTGCGCGCGAAGGCGCGGGTGGATTGGGTGCGCGGGCTGTCGCTGCCGTCCATGTTGAGCGGCAGCCCGACGACGAGGCCCTTCACACCCTGAGTCGCGACCATTGCGGCCAGCGCCTCCTTGTCCTTGGTGAACTTCGTGCGGCGGATCAGCGCGGCCGGGCTGGCGAAGGACCAGCCGGCGTCGCACAGCGCGGTGCCGATCGTCTTCGTGCCGACGTCTAGGCCAAGCAGCCGACCGCCGCCGGACAGCGCCGCGGCGAATGCCGCCGTGTCCGTCGTCGTCATCGCGCCGCCATCCGCCGCGCGGCATCGGCGCGCACGTCGCCCCAGAACAGGCTGTAGTCGTAGACGTGGTAGTTGTTGCCGGGCAGCGTGTACGGGCCGATCTGCGGTGGCTGCCCGATCAGCAGGATGCCGCGCCCGTCGCAGCGCGCGCCGACGCGTCCCGCCTCGATCCACGCGTCCGTCATGCCCTCGTTGGGCAACAGGGTGCCGCGATTGGCGCTCGCCGGGGCGGCGGCGTCCGGTGTGCCGGTGATCGGGTTGGTGCACAGGATGCGCGTGCCGCGGCGCGGCCGCCCATCGAAGCCGGTGGTGGCGTCGAACGTGTCGAGGATCAGCGACGGGTCGGCCGGCTCCGCGAAGCTCTGCCACGACAGAATGCAGCCGCGCTGGTCCGCGCCGGCGCAGGCGGGCAGCCCGAGGCGCGGCAGGTCGGTCTCGATCGAAACCGGCCAGCCCACGACATAAGCGGCGACGATCCGGCGCGCGAGCGCGGCGTCGGTTGCCACCCGGTCGCGCAGCAGGTGCGTCAGGTGGCGCGCGCCCTGGCTGTGCCCGGCCAGGATGATCGGGCGATCCGCCGGGAGAGCGGCGAGGAAGGCGTCGAACGCGGCGGCGACGTCGCGATAGGCGGCGTCGAGCGCGCGCTCGGCATCCGCCTCGCTGGTCAAGAAGGCGCCGAACGTCGCCTGGCGGTAGCGCGGCGCCCATATCTCGCCCGCCTGGTTGAAGGCGCTGGCCTGCCCGCGCAGGAACAGCGCGGCGCGCGCGTTCGCCTCGGCATCGTCGAGCGGCGCGTTCCAATGTGCGCGGCTAAGGAAGGAGGTGGGATGGATGAAGAATATCGCCGCGCCGCCGGGCTCCTTTCGCGGGCGGTGTCCCGCGGGCGTCCACAGCGCCGGATTGCCCGGGATGTCGGGCCGGGCCAGCCACATCCGCGGCTCGCGATAGGCGGCGGCCTGCATCGCGGCGGCGGGGCGGAAGCGCTCGCCCGGCACCATCGCCATGCGCATCAGCTCGACGCCGAAGAAGCGATAGGCGAAGGCGGCGGCGATCGCGAGCACGATCAGCGCGGCGACGACGTAGAGGAACTTGCGGACCAAGCGGGCATCCATGCTGCGGTGCGGCAAGATCGCCGCACGCGCAATCGCAATCGCCGTGACGCATGATTGCGGACGGCGCAACAGGCAGGCGGTTGCGCCCCGCGCGGGTGGGATGGTAGCGGCGGGTCCACCATGTCCGTCGACACCGCCACCGTCCGCCGCATCGCCGGCCTCGCCCGCATCGCCATCTCCGACGAGGAAGCGGCGCGGCTCGCGCCCGAACTGGGCAACATCCTCGACTGGATCGAGCAATTGTCCGAGGTGGACACCGCCGACGTCGAACCCGTCACTGCGGTGATCGCAAACGCGCTGCGCCTTCGCGACGACGTCGTGACCGACGGCGGCATCCGCGATCGGGTGCTCGCGAACGCGCCGCAGGCGGAGCACGGCTTCTTCACCGTGCCGAAGGTGATCGAATGAGCGTTTCCGCGCAATCGATCATCCCGGCGAAGGCCGGGATCCAGCATCCCGCACGCTCCCGTTTCGGATTGATCCCATGACCGACCTGACCGACCTCGGCATCCGCGGCCTTCGCGACGGCTTTCATGCCGGGGACTTCTCCGCGCGCGAGGTGGCCGACGCGTTCAACGCCGCGGTCGCCGCGGCGAAGCCGCTCAACGCCTTCATCGTCGAGACGCCCGAGCATGCCCTCGCGGCGGCAGATGCCGCCGATGCGGCGCGTGCCGCGGGCGAGCCGGCGAAGCCACTGGCGGGCGTGCCGATCGGCATGAAGGACCTCTTCTGCACCAAGGGCGTGCAGAGCACGGCGGCGAGCCACATCCTCGAAGGCTTCACGCCCGAATATGAGAGCACGGTCTCGCAGCGGCTGTTCGACGCCGGCGCGGGGATGCTTGGCAAGCTGAACATGGACCAGTTCGCCATGGGCTCGTCCAACGAGACCAGCTACTTCGGCAACGTGGTCTCGCCGTGGCGGCGCAAGGACGGCGGCAACGCGGCGCTGGCGCCGGGCGGCTCGTCGGGCGGCAGCTCCGCCGCGGTCGCGGCGCGCATCGCGCCGGGGGCGACCGGCACCGACACCGGCGGCTCGATCCGCCAGCCCGCGGCATTCACCGGCATCTCCGGCATCAAGCCCACCTACGGCCGCTGCTCGCGATGGGGCACGATCGCCTTCGCCTCCTCCCTCGACCAGGCGGGACCGATGGCGCGCGACGTGCGCGACTGCGCGATCATGCTGGAGGCGATGAGCGGCTTCGACGCGAAAGACGCGACCTCGCTCGACCTGCCGGTGCCGCAGTGGGAAGCGGGGCTGAACGCCAGCCTGGCCGGCAAGCGCGTCGGCATCCCGCGCGAGTATCGCGTCGACAACATGCCCGCGGAGATCGACGCGCTGTGGCAGCAGGGCGTCGCCTGGGTGAAGGACGCCGGCGCCGAGGTGGTGGAGGTGTCGCTGCCGCACACCAGATACGCGCTGCCCGCCTATTACATCATCGCGCCCGCCGAGGCGTCGTCGAACCTCGCCCGCTACGACGGCGTCCGCTACGGGCTGCGGGATCTGCCCGATGGCGCGAACCTGCAGCAGATGTACGCGCAGACCCGCGCCGAAGGGTTCGGCGACGAGGTGAAGCGCCGCATCCTCATCGGAACCTACGTGCTCTCCGCGGGCTTCTACGACGCTTATTACACGCAGGCGCAGAAGGTCCGCGCGCTGATCGCGCGCGATTTCGATCGCGCGTGGGAGCAGTGCGACGTGCTGCTGACGCCGACCGCGCCGTCCGCGGCGTTCGCGCTGGGCGAAAAGTCGGCGGATCCGATCGCGATGTACCTCAACGACGTGTTCACCGTTCCTTCCTCGCTGGCCGGTCTGCCGGCGATGAGCGTGCCGGGCGGGCTTGACGCCGCGGGGCTGCCGCTGGGTCTGCAGATCATCGGCCGGGCGCTGGACGAGCAGGGCGTGCTGAACGCCGCGCTGGCGATCGAGGAGCGCGCCGGCTTCGTCGCGCGGCCGGCGAGATGGTGGTAGAAGGCGCGATGCGCGTCCTCGCCGTCCTCACCGTCGCCGCCCTGGTCGCCTGCACGGGCGCGGCGAGCGCCCCGACCGGTCCCGCAACGCCGGCGACGCTGATGGCGCGGCTGAAGTCGGCGAAGGGTGGGGAGACGATCCGCCTGGCGCCGGGCGACTACGGCATCGTCAATTTTCCGCGGGAGGTGCATTCTCCCGCGATCACCATCGACGCGTCCGGCGCTACCTTCACCGGGCTGGTGCTGAACAAGGTGGGCGGCGTGACGATCCGCGGCGGCCAGGTGGTGGGGCCGGGCGGGCGCAGCTACGGCATCTCGATCCGCGGCAGCGAGCGGGTGCGGATCGAGAACATGCGGATCAGCGGCGCCCATCGCGGTATCGTGACGAACGAGAGCCGCGACATCGCACTGGTCGGCAACGCGCTGACCGGGCTGGTCTCCGACGGGATCGACGTGGCCTCGTCGCAGAGGGTTCTTGTCCAGCGCAATTCCTGCCGCGACTTCTCGCCGAACCTCGCCGTCTTCGACGCGGCGGGGAAGAAGGTGCGCGACGGCGACCATCCGGACTGCATTCAGGGCTGGTCCAGGTCCACGCTGCCGCCGACCAGCGACGTGCAGGTGCTGGACAACGTCATCGAAGGGCGGATGCAGGGCATCTTCTTCGGCAACCACGTCCGCAACGGCGTGGACGACGGCGGCTTCGATCGCATCGTCATCCGCGGCAACAAGGTGACGGTGAACATGAACGGAATCGTGCTCAGCGGGGCACGGGGAGGGCATGTCCGCGACAACAAGGTGGAGCTGTGGCCCGAACTGCCTTTTCCCGAGCGGAAGAACTTCCGGTTGAGGCCCAGCATCCGACTTTTGGGAGAGGGCATCGTGGCCTGCGGGAACGTGGTGCTTCCGGTTCCCCGCGCTCCGGGTCAGGGACCCTGCGGAACGCCTTAGGATCTTCAACGGTCCGTAACCCGCGCCTGCGAAGCGCAGGTAAACGACGTTTCGCGTCCTGATGGAAGGCGTCTCAGTGCTTCAGTTGAACACGTTGATCAGCCTTCCGATGACGAATGGTGGGCCGAGTTATACCTGCGAGCGGGTGGTGGCGGCGATGGAGGGGCATGGGGTCCGCGCGCGGCTATACGCACCGGCGGACCGCCGGACGACGATCGGCACGTCGGTTGCGGTGGAAAGCGTCATCCCGCGCTGGGCACGCCGGTGGCCGTTCCGCGCCGGGCGGCCGGTCACCAACCGGCTGAGCGAGCGTCGCCTGCTGGCGGCGTGTCGCACGCGCGGTGGGAAGTCGGCGGCCTTTCTCTGGGGCAACGTGTCGGTCGGATTGATGCGCGGACTGGAGCAGACCGGGTGTTTGATCGCCCGGGAGAAGTTCAACTGCGCGCAGGCCGTGTCGCGGCGCATCGTGTATGACGCATATCGGTCGCTTGATGCGCTGAAGGCTTTTCCCACGTGGCAGTACAGCGATCGCTCGATCGCTGCGGAAATGGAAAGTCTCCGCCGCGCGCACCTGATCTTCTGCCCCTCTCCCATGGTGGCCGAGACGCTGCGCGTCGTGGGTATCGAGGAGGAGCGGCTGGCGCGGACCAGCTATGGTCTGGATCCCGCGCGCTTATCCGGCACGACCAGCGCGCTTCCACCTGTGGACGTGCCGACGTTCCTCTTCACCGGCTATATCTGTGTGCGAAAGGGCGCCCACATCCTGCTGGATGCCTGGCGCCGCATGGAGGGGGCAGGCCGCCTGGTCCTGCTGGGCAGGATGGAGCCGCTGATCGCGGCCCGCTTTGCCGATGTCCTGGCGAGACCGGATGTCGAGCATCACGCGTTCACCCAGGACGTCGGCGCCTTCTACCGTTCGGCCGACTTCTTCGTCTTCCCTACCTTGGAAGAAGGCAGCCCGCTTGTGACCTATGAAGCCGCCTTCTGCGGCTTGGCCTCGCTAGTGACGCCGATGGGCGCGGGCGACATCATCGCCGATGGCGTGGAAGGCGTGGTGCTGGACAGCGCGGACCCGGAGCGCTGGGCCGAGCTCCTGTCCCGCGCTGCGCAGAACGTCGGACAGGCAAGGGATATTGGCGCGCGTGCGCACGAGCGCGCCATGCAGTTCACCTGGGATCGCGTTGGTCGCCAGCGCCGCGAGATCCTGCTCGAACGGGTGGGGGCGTGACGATGCCCCGTATGCGCGATGTCGCGCGCATGGCGCGGCGGGCGGCACCCGGCACCCGGCTGCTCGCCATCGGTCCGGCGCTCCGCCAGAATCGCGATCCGATCGGCGCGATCCTGTTGAAACTTGGCGGCGCGTTCTTCAGCTTCCTGATCATCTTCATCGTGGCGCGGGCCAGCGGCCCGGCAATCACCGGCGACTATTCTATGGCGATCGCCAGCGCGATGATGGCGTCGCTGGTCGCCACGATGGGCCTTGACCAGATCGCCATACGTACGATCGGCGGCGACTTGCGCGAGGGGCGTCAGGATCTCGCCTGGGCGGCGTTGATGGCAGTGATCCGCTTGGTTCTTCCCCTGTCCATCGTCAGTGCGATTGTGCTGCTTGTCGGCTCGCGGTTTGCGCCGCTCATCGGCGCGTCGAGCGCCGCCATGGCGGCGGCCTCCGCGTCGGTGGTCGCGTTCCCGCTGTTGCGGGTGGCCGTGGTCACGATGCGCGCCGCCGGTTCGATGCTGATGAGCCAGTTTCTCGACGTCGCCCACTCGATCATCATCCTCGGCGCGGTGGCCGGGCTGATGCTGGTGGGGAGCGGTGGCATCCGGTCGAGCACGCTTGCCCTGCTCTATTCCGGGGCGATCTGCACCACCGCCACGTCAGCCTGGATCATCCTGCTTCTGCGCACGCGAAACTGGCCGCGGGGGGCGATCAGCACCGCGCCGTTGCTGAGTGCCAGCTGGCGAATCCTGGCAACGTCCTTCTGCCACTCTTTGACGCAATGGACCGTGCTGGCGCAGGTCGGTGCCGAACTCGGTGCGGACGACGTCGGCGCTTATCGAGTGGCCAATCAGTTCGTCATGATCCTCGCGCTCATGCTGACGACGATCGAAGCCTTCGTGAGCCCGCAGCTCGCCGGCGATTTCCGCATCGGCGACGTCGCCGGGGCGTGGCGTCGGCATCGTCAGGCCACATTGCTGATGCTCATGGCGGCGGCGGCGCCGTTGCTGCTGTGCATCCTCATACCCAAGCAGCTGCTGGCCCTGTTCGGTCCCGCGTTCGTCGGGGCCTCCACGGCACTGATGATCCTGAGCGCGGGGCAGACGATTAACGTGCTGACCGGGCCGATCGGCGGCGTGATGGTGATGTCTGGCAACGAGCGACTGTCGCTCAAGCTTTCGCTCATCGGCTTCTTCCTGACCGTCGCGCTTTCTCTCGTGCTGATCCCGCGTTTCGCCCTGGTCGGAGCGGCAATATCCGGAGCGTCATCGATGATTTTTCGGAACGTCGCTGCATTCATGCTGATGCGACGGAAACTCCGGCCGTCAGGGTCCTCTCAGCCAAGGGTGTAGGGTGGGCGCTGCACCATCCACCGACGGTAGCGCATCCGGGCCGTCAACAGCACGCCGCTCGGATCGGACAGCAATTTCGCCCAGCCCAGAACGCGCTTCCCGCCACGTCGCAGGTCGCGATATCGGTTGAGGCGATCGCCGACCATAAAACTGCGTCGACAGAGGCGGGCTTGCCGATCGGCCGCGCCCCGTATCGCCGATCCGTGACGCAGACGAAGGGCATCGATCCGATCGGCAATTCCCTGAAAATTCATCTTGGTCCGTGACGAGCTGTTGGCGCGCTTGGAAAACCCACCCACGCGGGTCGTGTAGATGTAAAGTGGTTCGGCAAGGACGATGGCAGATGCGCCGAGCGCCAGCGCCTCCCCATGATAGATGAGGTCTTGCCCGTTGCCGCATTCCTCGTCGTATCGTAGTCCGGTGCGTTCGACGAAGGATCGGCGAACAATCGGCTTGAGGATCGCATATTGCGGTCCGCCGAGACGACAGTTGCGGAAGTAGCGCTCCATTGTGAGCGGTAGTACCGACCAGGACGGCGCAATCATGCGACGATGTTCGCGCTTGGCAATGCTGTCGTACAGGACCATATTGTCCATAACGTAGTCCGCGCCGACGCGCTCAGCCGCTTCGATCAAGGTGGCGATGCGTTCGGGCTTCCACGCGTCATCGGCATCTAGGATCGCAAGCCAATCGCCGGTCGCGTGAGCGAAACCGAGATTGCGCGCGGCACTGACTCCGCCGTTACGCTCTCTGATCACGGGCTTGACGATCGAATGTCTCGCCGCGAGATCTGCGATCAGATCTTGAGTTCCATCGCTTGATCCATCGTCTACAATGATAATCTCATGGCAAGGATAGGTCTGCGATAGCACGCTGCCCACCGCGCGCTCCAGCACCTCGCGAGCATTATAGGCGGGAATGCTTACCGTGACCGTCGATCTGCTCACGTCCGTTCCCATTGCTGCCCTGGCCTGCCCGTTCATATGCGATTGGCCTGGTGCGGACAACCTGAGGGGAACCTTACGTCGCCGATCCCTTCCGACGCTCTTTCCTCCCGCGCTCCGACGCCGTAAGCGCCTCGTCATGAGCGACACGAACTATCGTATCCAGGGCGCCACCGGTGAGTGGGAGGTCGTCGTCGGCCTCGAAGTGCACGCGCAGGTGACGTCGAACGCCAAGCTCTTCTCCGGCGCGGCGACCGCCTTCGGTGCGGAGCCGAACACGCAGGTCAGCCTGGTCGACGCCGCCATGCCCGGGATGCTGCCCGTTCCCAATCGCGAGTGCATCCGCCAGGCGGTGCGCACCGGGATGGCGATCGACGCGCAGATCAACCGCTGGTCGCGCTTCGACCGCAAGAATTATTTCTACGCCGATCTGCCGCAGGGGTATCAGATCAGCCAGCTCTACCACCCGCTGGTGGGCGAGGGCGCGGTCGAGATCGAGGTGGAGGACGCGACGAAGACGATCGGCGTGGAGCGCATCCACGTCGAGCAGGACGCCGGCAAGCTGATGCACGATCAGCACCCCACGCGCTCCTACGTCGACCTCAACCGCTCGGGCGTGGCGCTGATGGAGATCGTGTCGAAGCCCGACATGCGCTCGCCGGCGGAGGCTGGCGCGTACCTCACGAAGCTGCGCGCGATCCTGCGCTACGTCGGCTCGTGCGACGGCAACATGGACCAGGGATCGATGCGCGCCGACGTGAACGTCAGCGTCCGCCGACCGGGCGACCCGTTCGGCACGCGCACGGAGACGAAGAACGTCAATTCCGTCCGCTTCGTCATGGCCGCGATCGAGCATGAGGCGAACCGCCAGGTCGAGGTGCTGGAGGCGGGCGGCGCCATCGTGCAGGAAACTCGGCTCTTCAATCCCGACACCGGCGCGACGCGGTCGATGCGGTCCAAGGAGGATGCGCACGATTATCGCTACTTCCCCGACCCGGACCTGCTGCCGCTGGTGCTGGACGACGCATTCCTCGACGAGTGCCGGGCCTCGCTGCCCGAATTGCCCGACGCCAAGCGCGCCCGCTACGAGGCGCTGGGCATCACGCGCTACAATGCCGAGGTGCTCACCGCCGAGGTGGAGACCGCGCGCTGGTTCGACACGCTGTTGCAGGCCGGCGCCGCGCCCGTGGCGGCGGCGAACTGGGTCACCGGCGAGTTGTTCGGCGCACTGAACCGGCTGGACAAGGACATCACGCAGTCGCCGGTGACGCCAGGACAGGCGGCGGAGCTGCTGGCGCTGGTGGCGGACGGCACGCTGTCGGGCAGCCTGGCCAAGCAGGTGTTCGAAGCGATGCTGGAGACGGGCGATGCGCCGGGCAAGATCGTGGAGGAGCGCGGGCTGAAGCAGACCAGCGACACCGGTGCGATCGAGGCGGTGATCGCCGAGGTGCTGGCGAAGAATCCGAACCAGCTGGCGCAGTATCGCGGCGGCAAGGAGGCGCTGTTCGGCTTCTTCGTCGGACAGACGATGAAGGCGATGCAGGGCAAGGCCAATCCGCAGGTCGTGAACGAGCTGCTGAAGAAGGCGCTCGCCTGACGGCGCCCGCTTGCGCTACGCTTGATCCATGTTGCATGGGGGCGGGGCGATGTGGCGGTATCTGGCGGGCGGCGCGGCGGCGCTGCTGATGGTGGCGGCGGGCTGGCTGATCTTCTCCGGCCAGGCGCGCCCCGACGCCGTGCTGCCGGCGAGCGCGCCCGCGGTCCGGCAGCCACAGGCCGGCGTAGCGGGTGACCCGGAGGCGGCGCTACCCGCCGCGCCGGAACGGTCGCGGGAACAGAAGCGCTTCGACCGCTACGACAAGGATCGCAACGCCACGATCACGCGCGACGAATATTTCGCGCCCCGGCGCAAGGCATTTGCGAAGCTGGACAAGGATCGCGACGGGCGGCTGTCGTTCGACGAGTGGGCGGTGAAGACGACCGACCGCTTCGCCGACGCCGACCGCGACCGCTCCGCCACGCTGACCGCGGCGGAGTTCGCGACGACGCGGCCGAAGCGGAGCGCGAAGCCGCGGTGCGTTTGCCCTGCTGCGGCGCCGGCGGAGACGGAAGAATAAGCACGTCGAACGGAGGCGCTCTCGTCCGTTCGGCTTGAGCGAAGTCGGAGGCTACGGGACCAGGCTGGCTGCGCATCGACTTCGCTCAGCGCGAACGGAGTTCATCGTTTGCCGCATGACCGTGGGGCCGCGTCGAGAATTTCGTGCCGGTGGCGCGCGAAGCGCCAGCGACCGAATCGAACGTTCAGGCCGCGATCCAGCCCGCCAGCGCCTCTCGCGCGCGGTCGGTGTACATCCGCTTGCGATCCGCCTTCTTCGAGCGGCCGGGGATGGGCGGGAACAGGCCGAAGTTGACGTTCATCGGCTGGTACGTCTCTGCTTCCGCCTCGCCGGTGATGTGCGACAGCAGCGCGCCCAATGCGGTCTCGCGTGGGGGCGGGGGCAGCGCCTTGCCAGCCAGTTCCGCGGCGGCGAAGCGGCCGGCGAGGAGGCCGATCGCGGCGCTCTCGACGTAGCCTTCGCACCCCGTCACTTGGCCGGCGAAGCGGATCGCCGGGCGCGACTTCAGCCGCAGCTCGCCGTCGAGCAGCTCGGGAGAGCGGAGGAAGGTGTTGCGGTGCAGGCCGCCCAACCGCGCGAACTCGGCCTTCTCCAGCCCCGGGATGGTGCGGAAGATGCGGACCTGCTCGGCATGCTTCAGCTTCGTCTGGAAGCCGACGATGTTCCACAGCGTGCCCTGCCGGTTGTCCTGCCGCAGCTGGACGCAGGCATAGGGCCAGCGCCCGGTGCGCGGGTCGTCGAGGCCGACGCCCTTCATTGGGCCGAATCGCAGCGTCTCCACGCCTCGCTCGGCCATCACCTCGATCGGCATGCAGCCTTCGAAATACGGCACATTCTCCCACTCGCGATACTCGGTCTTCTCCGCGGCGAGCAGCGCGGCGACGAAGGTGTGATACTCGTCCTTTGAGAGCGGGCAGTTGATGTAGTCGGTACCTTCGCCCTTGTTCCACCGCGACTGGAACCACGCGGTCTCCATGTCGATCGAATCGCGATGAACGATCGGTGCGATCGCGTCGAAGAAGGCGAGCGCGTCGCGCCCGGTCTCCGCGCCGATCGCCTCCGACAGCGCGGGCGCGGTCAGCGGGCCGGTGGCGATGATCGCCGGACCGTCCGGCAAGGCGTCGATCCGCTCGCGCACGATCGCGATGTTCGGATGCGCGGACAGCGCGGCGGTGACGCCCTCGGAGAAGCCGTCGCGATCCACCGCCAGCGCGGAGCCGGCGGGCACGCGATGCACGTCACCCTCGCGCAGGATCAGAGAGCCGAGCGCCCGCATCTCCTGATGAAGCAAACCGACCGCGTTCGAATCGGCGTCGTCGCTGCGGAAGCTGTTCGAGCAGACCAGCTCGGCGAGGCCGTCGGTGTGGTGCGCGGGGGTCGCATCGCCGCCATCCTTCAAATTGGCGCCGCGCATCTCGCTCAGCCGCACGCGGAAACCCGCGTCGGCCAGCTGCCACGCCGCCTCTGACCCCGCCAGACCGCCGCCGATCACGTGAATGTCATGCGTCATCGCCGCGCCTTACGCGGGGCGGGCGGCACAGGGCAACCGGTGGGCAGCGCCGCCTCGCGGTGATAGGTAGGCGCATGACGACGATCTACACGATCGGCTATGAAGCGACGACGATGGCCGACTTCCTTGCCGCGCTCCATGCCGCCGGGGTCAGGCGGGTGATCGACGTGCGCGCGCTGCCGCTGTCGCGCCGGCCCGGCTTCTCCAAGTCGATCCTCGCCGCCACGCTGGCGGAGGCGGGAATCGGCTACGTCCACCTGAAGGCGCTCGGCACGCCCAAGGCGGGGCGCGACGCGGCGAAGAAGGGCGACGTGGCGACGCTGGAGGCGGTGTACGAGCACCAGCTGGCGCTTCCCGAAGCGCAGGCGGCGGCGGCGCGGATGCGCGACCTGGCGGCGGAGATGCCGAGCGCGCTGCTGTGCTACGAACGCGATCCGTGCCACTGCCATCGCACGCTGCTGCTGGCGGCGGAGGGGGAGGGCGCCGAGGTGATCGACCTGTTCACCTGATCCTTACGGGCAGGCGAAGCGGAAGCTGTCGTCCAGCGCCTCCGGCAGCACCAGCGTGCGCAGCCCTTCCGCCGCGGAGGCGGCGCAGAGCCGGTCGCGCACGCCGCCTGCGTTGGTGCGGTAGCGCGCAGCATATTCGGCGTTCAGCACCGGCTTTCCCGCGGCGACGAAGGCCGCGTAGCCCCCGCACTCGCCATATTCGTGGCATTGTTCGTTGACGGCGAAGTCGAACGAGGGTGCGAGGGCGGAGACCTGCGCCAGATCGTTCTTCAGCGCCACCGCCAGCCCGCGGCGATGCGCCTCCTCGGCCAGGAAGCGGTTGTAGGCGAGCTGGTCGGCGGCGGTTAGCGGCAGGCCGGCGCGGTTGTCCGGTTCGAACCCGTCGACGTTGTCGGGCTCCACGCCGTCGCACCCCTTGCCGGCGGCAAGCTCGAGCCGGCGGGTCATGATCGCGCGGACGTTGGCGGAGCGGATATCGAGCCATCGCTCGCCCGGCCAGCCGTCGAGCGGGTTGCCCATGTCAGCCGGGGCAAACGCGGCATAGTCGCTGCGCCAGTTCTCCGCGCTACCCGCGGAGAAATAGCAGACCACGCGCCGTCCCGCGGCATGAAGCGAGGCAATGGTCGCTGGCCGTGTATCGAACAGGTCGATGTCGTAGATGGCGACATCATAGCCGGTGTTGACGGTGCCGGTCAGCTGCCAGTGCCAGCCGTCACCCGCGTGCGGTGTCCAACGCGCGACGGGCGTGCCGCTCGGCGTGGGGGAGGGTGAAGGCGCCGGCGCCGGCGTCGGCGTCGCCGTGGCGACCGGCGCCGGTTCCTCATCCTCGCCTCCGGCACCGCACGCCGCCAGCGCCAGCAGCGCCGCGCCCGCTACCACTCTCACTCGCGGATCAGCCCGTGACGGGAAGCGCGACGCTGCCGTCCGCGTCGCGGTGCAGCGGGCCGTAGGCGACGACCGTCTCCAGCAGCAGCGCGTCGTAGAGGTGGGGGAACAGCTGGCCGCCACGCGATTCCTCCCAGCGAACGCGATCGGCGTAGGCGGCGAGGTCCACCGCGGCGACGTGCAGGTCGTCCCGCCCGGCGAAGTGACGGTCCACCGTCTCCGTCAGCTGGGCGGCGGTGGACAGGTGGATGTAGCCGTCGGCGCGATCGACCGGTGCGCCGTCGAACCGTCCGTCACGCTCCAGCGTCGCCATCTCGTCTGCGGTCAGCACCTTGTAGGCGGTCAGCGCCCGGCTCATGCCTCGTCCTCCCCGTCGTCGCCGCCGTCGCCGTCCTCGTCGACGCGCTCGTCCATCGTGGCCGGCCCGGTGCCGTCGTCGACGACCAGCCGGTCCCCGGCGTCCACGGGCGCGGCGGCGCCTTCCTCGGCGATCAGCGCCTCGGCCTCGTTCTCCGGCGCCTCCTCCTCGTCGATCTTCGCGGCGGAAACGACGTGCTCGCCCTCGCCCACGCGGAAGATGGTGACGCCCTGCGTGTTGCGGCCGGCGACGCGGATGTCCCCCACGGTGGTGCGGATCAGCTTGGCCTGGTCGGTCACCAGCATCAGCTGCTGCCCGTTATGCGCCGGGAAGCTGGCCACCACCGGCCCGTTGCGGTCGGAGGTGACGATATTGGTGATGCCCTGTCCGCCGCGGTTGGTGCGTCGGTACTCATAGGCGGAGGTGCGCTTGCCATAGCCGTTGGCGGTGACAGTGAGGATGAACTCCTCCGCCGCCTCGAACTCCGCCATCCGCTCGGACGACAGCGTCACCTCGCGCTCCCCGTCCTTCCAGCGCGCCGCCTTCAGATACGCCTCGCGCTCCGCCGGCGTGGCGTCGAAGCCGCCCAGCACGGACAGCGAGATCACCTCGTCGCCGTCCGCCAGCCGCGCGCCGCGCACGCCCGCCGAATCGCGGCTCTGGAACTCGCGCACGTCGGTCGCCGCGAAGCGGATGGCGCGGCCCTGGCGCGTGGCGAGCAGGACGTCGTCACTCTCCGTCAGCAACGAGACGCCGATCAGCCGGTCGTCCGACCCCTCGTCGAAGCGCATCGCAATCTTGCCCGACTGGCGGATGTTGGCGAAGGCATCCATCGAGTTGCGGCGCACCGATCCCTTCGCCGTGGCGAACATCACGTGCAGGTCGCCCCATTTCGCCTCGTCCTCGGGCAGCGGCAGGACGGTGGAGATCGTCTCCCCCTGCGCCAGCGGCAGCAGGTTCACCATCGGCCGCCCGCGGGTCGCCGGGCCGCCCTCGGGCAGGCGCCACACCTTCAGCCGGTAGACCTTGCCCGCGGTGGAGAAGAACAGCACCGGCGTGTGCGTCGAGGTGACGAAGAGGCTGGTGATCGCATCCTCGTCCTTGGTCGCCATGCCCGCGCGCCCCTTGCCGCCGCGCTTCTGCGCGCGGAAGGTGTCGAGCGGGGTGCGCTTGATATACCCCTCCATGGTGACGGTGACGACCATCTCCTCGCGCTCGATCAGGTCCTCGTCCTCGATCCCGTCGGCGGCGGCGGCGATCTCCGTGCGGCGCGGCGTCGCGAACTGCGCGCGCACGTCGGCGAATTCCTGCCGCATCACGGCGTAGAGCTTCACCCGGTCGGCGAGGATCGCGAGCAGCTCCGCGATCGAATCGGCCAGCGCCTTCAGCTCGTCGCCGATCTCGTCGCGACCCAGCGCGGTGAGACGGTGGAGCCTGAGGTCGAGAATGGCGCGGACCTGTACCTCGCTGAGGCGATACGTGTCGCCGTCGACGTCGCTCTCCAGCGCCTCGACCAGCCGCAGGTAGCCCGCGATCTCGGCGATCGGCCACTCGCGCGCCAGCAGCTTCGCGCGCGCCTCCGCCGGGCTGGCGGAACCGCGGATGATGCGGACCACCTCGTCCAGGTTGGTGACGGCGATGACCAGGCCGAGCAGGATATGTGCCCGCTCTCGCGCCTTGTTCAGCTCGAACTTGGAGCGGCGGGTGATGACCTGCTCGCGGAACTGCACGAACGCGCTGATGATGTCGCGCAGGTTCAGCAGCTCGGGCCGTCCGCCGCGGATCGCCAGCATGTTGGCGGGGAAGCTGCCCTGCGCCGGCGTGTGCCGCCACAGCTGGTTCAGCACCACCTCGGGCGTCGCGTCGCGCTTCAGGTCGATGACGACGCGCACGCCCTGGCGGTTCGATTCGTCGCGCACGTCGGCGATGCCCTCGATCCGTTTGTCCTTGGCGGCCTCGGCGATCTTCTCGACCAGCGCGTTCTTGCCCTGCTGGAACGGGATTTCCGTCAATACGATCGACGTGCGACCCTCGCCCCGCGCGGCGCCGCGGCCCTGCTCGATCACGTGGCGGCTGCGCACGATGATCGACCCGCGCCCGCTCTCATAGGCGGAGCGCGCGCCGGCGCGGCCCAGGATGATCGCGCCGGTCGGGAAGTCCGGACCGGGGACGATCTGCATCAGCTCCTCGGTGGTGATCGCGCCGTTGTCGAGGTAGGCGACGCAGGCGTCGATCACCTCCCCCAGATTGTGCGGCGGGATGTTCGTCGCCATGCCGACGGCGATGCCGCCCGCGCCGTTGACCAGCAGGTTGGGGAAGCGCGCGGGCAGCACCTGCGGCTCGCGTTCCGACCCGTCGTAGTTCGGCTGGAAATCGACCGTGTCCTTGTCGAGATCCTCCATGAGGAAGTTCGCCGACTTCGCCAGCCGCGCCTCGGTGTAGCGCATCGCGGCGGGGGGATCGGGATCCATCGAGCCGAAGTTGCCCTGGCCGTCGATCAGCGGCAGCCGCATCGACCAGTCCTGCGTCATGCGCGCCAGGGCGTCGTAGATCGCGGTGTCGCCGTGCGGGTGGTACTTACCGATCACGTCGCCGACGATGCGCGCGGATTTGCGGAACGGGCGGTTGTAGAGGAACCCGCTCTCGTTCGCCGAGTAGAGGATGCGGCGATGCACCGGCTTCAGCCCGTCGCGCACGTCGGGCAGCGCGCGCGCCACGATCACGCTCATCGCGTAGTCGAGGTAGCTCGTCTTCATCTCCTCGACGATGGAGATCGGCGCGATGTCTGACGGGTCGGCGAGCAGGGTCTCGTCGGTCAAGGAAGCTCTTTCGTTCGAAGGTGTCGTTGCGGGGCCGATGTAGGCCCGCGCGACCGCAAAGTCACGCGCACGCGTACGCGCGCGAGGATGCGGGGCGGATGGCTACGGCGCGATCTCCGTGCCGTCCCACGCGAACAGCCTGCCGCTGTCGGCGGGACGCAGGCCGTCGATCACGTCGAGCAGCTGCACTGCGGCACGACCGGGCGAGAACAGGTCGCGCCCGGCCTGCTGGAACGGCTTCGACAGGCGCGTGTCCACCGTGCCGGGATGCAGCGCGACCACGATCCCGCGCTCGTTGCGGCGGCGATCCTCCACCGCCAGCGTGCGCACCAGCTGGTTCAGCGCCGCCTTGGCCGCGCGATAGCCGTACCAGCCGCCCAGCCGGTTGTCGGAGATGCTGCCCACCCGCGCGGACAGCACGGCGAAGACGGTGCGCCCCGTGCGCGGCATCACCGGCAGGAAATGCTTGGCGACCAGCGCGGGGCCGATCGCGTTCACCGCGAACTGCCGCGCCAGCCACGCCGGGTCGAGCTCGCGGATCGACTTTTCCGGCCCCAGTCCGTCCTCGTGAAGCAGCCCGGTGGCGACGATCACGCGCGATGGCGCGCCGACCCGCGCGGCGGCGGCGGCGATGCCGGCCTCGTCGGTCAGCTCCAGCTCCGCGCGGGTCAGGCGGTGGACGGTCTCGCCCTCCTCCGCGATCGCGTCGGCCAGCGCGGCGCCGATCCCGCCCCCGGCGCCGATGACGACGGTGGCGCTCATGCCCGCCGCCGGAAGGTCCAGCCGTCCGCCGTGCTGGCATCGGCATCATAGGCGTAGCCTGCGCTGTCGAAGCCGCGCATCGCATCGGCGTCGGTCACGTGATGCTCCGCCATCCAGCGTGCCATCATGCCCCGCGCCTTCTTCGCGTGGAAGCTGACGAAGCGGCCGTCCGCCTCCCGGAAGTCGACGGCGATCACGCGGACGGCGGCGGGCAGCCGGCCGTCCACCGCCGCCCAATATTCCTGGCTGGCGAGGTTCAGGACGGTGCCGGTGCCCTCCGTGCCGACATCCTCGGCCAGCGCCGATGCGATGCGGTCGCCCCACCAGTCCGTCAGTTTCCGCCGCCGCGGTGCCCATCGCGTGCCCATCTCCAGTCGATAGGGGCGCATCGCGTCGAGCGGGCGCAGCAGGCCGTAGAGCCCGGACAGCAGCCGCAGATGGCCTTGCGCGAAGCGCACCGCCTCCGCGTCCAGCGTCGCGGCCTCCAGCCCGGCATAGACGTCGCCGGCGAAGGTGTAGAGCGCTGGGCGCTCCGCCGCCGTATCGAAGTCGCGGAAGCGATCGGCGTTCAGCTTCGCCAGCGCGGGCGAGATGTGCATCAGCTCGGCGAGCTTCTTCTGCGTCAGGTGCGATGCCGCCTTCGCCAGCACCGCCGCCTCCGCGGCGAAGCGCGCCGGCGTGGCGGGAAAGGGCGGCGGAGTGGCGAGGTCCAGCGTCTTGGCTGGTGACAGGACGGCGATCATCGTACCCGCGTCGCTATCCGTGCCGGTGGCCAGCTTCAACCGCTACTTGGAACCCGACGCGTTCAATCCCGGTTCAGCGCGTGCGGGGCAGGGCCTGTCCACTTTCCTTGAACCTGCGCCGGGCCGCCCGTAGAGAGGCGGCTCCGGCGACCAACGCCCGCGAGATCGGAGAGACGTGTCGATGAAGAGGATCACCAACGCCTTCCTGGCCGCCGCGCTGATGGCCGGCGTCGCCCCGCTGGCGCTCCTGCCCGCGCCCGCGGCGGCGCAGAAGAAGGAGAAGGAGGCGAAGCCCGCCGACTTCAAGCTGTCCAAGGAGTTCCGCGAGATCGCGGTGAAGGCGCAGGCCGCCGTGTCGGCGAAGGACACCGCCACTGCCGACCCGCTGGTGGCGCAGATGGAAGCCGCGGCGAAGAGCGACGACGAGCGCTACATCGCCGCCTCCACCCGCCTGAACGTGGAAGTGTTGAAGTCGCAGGCCGCCGGCGGCGGCGCCACCGCGGGGCTGAAGGCGCCGCTGGAGGCGCTGATCGCCGCGCCGCGTACGCCGCAGGCCGACAAGGCGAAGTTCGCCTATCAGCTGGGCGTGATGGCCTCCAACGCGAAGGACAATGCCGGCGCCGCGACCTATTTCCAGCAGGCGCAGCAGCTGGGCTATCAGGATCCCAACCTGCCGCTCAACCTCGTGAAGCTGAAGATGGCGTCGGGCGACGTGGCCGGCGGCCAGGCCGACCTCGCCAAGCTGATCGACGCGCAGGTCGCCGCCGGGCAGAAGCCGGACGAGCAGCTGTACCGCTTCGCCATCTCCCAGACCCACCAGAAGCGCATGGCCGCGGACACGCAGGCATGGATCCGCCGCTACCTGTCCGCCTATCCGACCGTGAAGAACTGGCGCGACATGGTCGTGTTCTGGGGCATCCAGCCGCAGGCGGTGGTCGCCACGGACAAGCCGCAGAAGGTCGATCTCTATCGCCTGCTGCGCACCGGCAAGGCGCTGGCCGACGAATATGACTACGTGATCTACGCGCAATACGCGCTCGACCTCGGCATCCCGTGGGAGTCCAAGGCGGTGCTGAACGAGGGCAAGACCGCCGGCAAGATCGCCGCGGGCAACGCTACCGCGTCCGGCCTGCTCGCCGCGGCGAACACGTCGATCGGGAACGAGGGCGCGCTGACCGGGCTGGAGACGCGCGCGAAGGCCGCGGCCAACGGCAAGCTCGCCAACAGCACCGCGGACGCCTATCTCGGCTCGGGCAATTGGGCGAAGGCGGTGGAGTTGTACCGCGTCGCCTTGCAGAAGGGTTCGGTCGACGCCGACGCGGTGAACACGCGCATCGGCATCGCGCTCGCCAACTCGGGCGACAAGGCCGGCGCGAAGACCGCCTTCGAGACGGTGAAGACGCCGCCGCGCGACGGCATCGCGGCGATGTGGCTGCTGTTCCTCGATCACCCGCCGGTCGGCTGATCGCTCGCTTCTGCAACGGGGAACGCCCGGTGCCGGATCATCCGGCGCCGGGCGTTTCCTTTTGGACGACCGGCGCTACGCGATCGGTACGCCCGGCAGCGTCTTCGCGGTGCGGATCGTCAGCGAGGACTTGACGCTCGCCACGTTGGGTGCGGGGGTCAGGTGCGTCGTCAGGATGCGCTGGAAGCTCTCGAGATCGGACGCGACGATCTTGAGGATGAAGTCGATCTCGCCGTTCAGCATGTGGCACTCGCGCACTTCCGGAATGGAGGCGACGTGCTTCTCGAACGTGGCCAGGTCGTGCTCGGCCTGGCTCTTCAGGCTGACCATGGCGAAGACGGTGATCGGAAAGCCGAGCTTCGCCGCGTCGCATTCCGCGTGATAGCCGCGGATCACGCCCGCCTGCTCCAACGCACGCACGCGGCGCAGACACGGCGGCGCGGTGAGTCCGACCCGTTCCGCCAGTTCGACGTTGGTCATCCGTCCGTCCTGTTGCAGAAGGTTCAGGATGTCGCGGTCGATCCGGTCCAAGGTCATCACGCTACTCATCCCCTCCGCGCACGATCGCGATAGCTTCGCAAACCCGCGCTACAGGAAAGTTGCGCCCGCTGGCAATTGTGCCAAGCTGCGACAGATGCGATTTCCTCGCCGTTTCGCCGCAGCGACGCGTCCCCTATGCCCGACGTGACAGCGGTCCCGCCGGATCGCGGCGGGAGTGATGCCGGGTGCGCGTTCGGTTCGACGACAGCTTGAAGACCGTGCTCGCCGCCGACACCAGCACCGCCTTCGGTGCGCGCGCCGCCTATCGCCAGCTCGTCGACCTGATCGCGCGGGGCCGTGCCTCGCTGGACGATACCTTGCGCGAACGGCTCGCCGCGCTGCGCCCCACCATGCCGGCGGAGCAGCGCGCGGCGCTGGCGCGCGGGCTGGCGCTCGCCGACCCGCCCGTAACGCTGATCGCGTTCCTGGCCGACGACACGCCGGAAGTGACGGCGGCGGTACTGCGCGCGGCGCGGCTGTCGCCGGAGGATTGGGACTGGCTGCTGCCGCGCCTCGGCCCGCACGGGCGCAGCGTGCTGCGGCGGCGCGGCGACCTGCCGCCGACCGCGGTACGCGCGCTGGAGAGCTTCGGCAGCACCGACTTCGCACTGTCGCACGAGGCGCGGGAGTCGGTTGCAGCCGCACCGCCTGAGAAGGTCGCCGCCCCGAAAGCCGCGACCGATGCCTTCCGCGCGCTGGGCGACATCGCCGCCACGCTGCCCCCGGTCGCCGCCGCGCGCGACCACGGGCCGCACGAGCGGTTCGAGATCGCCGAGCTGGTCGATCGCATCGCCGCCTATCAGCGCCAGCGCGCCACCGGGCCGCTCGCCGCCGACACCGCCGTGACCGCCTTCCGGTTCGAGACGGACGCCGCGGGGGTGATCCGCTGGATCGACAGCGCGCCACGCGGCGCGGTGATCGGCCTGTCGCTGGATCATGCCGCGGATGCCGCGCCCAGCGTCGACGGCGTCGCCGCCGGCGCGTTCCGCAAGCGCGCCGCCTTCGGCGATGCCCGCCTGTCGGTGCGCGGGGAGTCCGCGCTGTCGGGCGACTGGCGCATTTCCGCCGTGCCGCTGTTCGATCCCGCCCGCGGTGCCTTCATCGGCTATCGCGGCAGCGCGCGCCGCCCCCGGCTGGAGGAGGACGCCGCCCGCTTGCGTCCGCGCGGCGCGGCGGTGGAGGGATTGCGCCGGCTGGTGCACGAGTTGCGCACGCCCACCACCGCGATCGCCGGCTTCGCCGAGCTGATCGACGAGCAGCTGCTGGGGCCGGTGCCGTCGATCTATCGCGATCGCGCGGCCACGATCCGGCGGCACGTCGGCGGCCTGGTCGGCGCGATCGACGACCTCGACACCGCCGCGCGGCTGGAGGCGGACGCGCTGGACCTGCGCGACGACGTGGTGGGCGCGGCGCCGCTACTGGAACGGATCGCCGCGGAGATGGCGCCGCTGGCGGCACGGCGGGGTGCCCGCCTGTCCGTCGCGGCGGACGAGGGCGCGGCCTGGGCGGCGGACGCGCCCGCGCTGGAGCGGCTGATCTCTCGCCTGCTCGCCAGCCTGCTGTCCACCGCCGCGGCCGGAGAGGTGGTGCGAACGCAGGCGGTGGCGGGCGATCCCGCGGGGATGATCCGCCTGACGATCGACCGGCCGCTGGCGCTGGCGAGCCGCAGCGAGGCGGAGCTGCTGGCGATGGACGACGAGCGCGCCGGCGACGTGGAAGGAGCGCCGCTGCTGGGCATCGGTTTCTCGCTTCGACTCGCGCGGCACCTCGCCGTGGAGCTCGGAGGCGGGCTGGCGTTCGAGCGGGATCGCTTGACACTGACGCTGCCGGCGGCTTCCACCACGATCATGGGGCAGGCTTCCACCAGCACGCCGTGACCGCCGACGCCGCGGTCACGCTTCACCGGATGCGGTTCGCGACGCCCGCGGCGGCGCGGGTGGCATGGCCGTCATCGTTCGGGCGCCGTTTCCTCGTCAGCGTGGACGTGGAGGAGGAGTTCGACTGGCGAAAGCCCTTCTCCCGTGCAGCGCGCGGCGTGACCGCGGTGGCGGCGCTGCCGGCGATGCACGCGCGGCTGGCGGACGCGGGGATCGGACCGCTCTACCTGGTCGACCACCCCGTCGCCGCCAATCCGCGCGCCATCGCCACCGTCGCCGCGCTGGCCGGCGCCGAGATCGGCGCGCAGCTTCACCCCTGGGTCAATCCGCCCGATCGCGAGCCGGCGGGGGAGGGGGCGTCCTTCGTCGGCAACCTGCCGCGCGAGGTGGAGGCGGCGAAGCTCGACACGCTGATCGCCACGATCGAGAGCGCCACCGGCGCGGCACCGCGCGCGTACCGGGCCGGGCGCTACGGCCTTGGTCCCGCATCGCTGGCGCTGCTCGCGGAACGCGGCATCCGCGTCGACACGTCGATGCGCGCGCGGCACGATTACCGTGCGGCGGGCGGAGCGGATTTCTCCCATGTCGGCAATGCCGCGTTCCGCACGCGCGAGGGGTTGCTGGAATTGCCGCTGTCGACCGTGGACGTCGGGCGCTGGCGCGGCGCGGGCGAGTGGCTGCCGCAAGCGGCGCGGCGGGTGCCGAAGGGGCGCGGGCTGCTGGCGCGCGCGGGCCTCCACTCGCGCGTGCCGCTGACGCCGGAGGGCGTGTGCGCGGCGGAGTCGGTGGCGGCGGTGCGCGCGGCGGCGCAGGATGGCGAGCGACTGCTGGTCCTCTCCTTCCACTCCCCCTCGCTGGTGCCGGGCAACACGCCCTACGTGCGCGACGACGCAGAGCTGGCGCGATTTCACGCCTGGTGGGATGCGGTGCTGCCTGCGCTGGCTCGGCACGGGTTCGAGCCCGCGTCGCTGGCGGAGGTGCTGGTCGCGGCGGACGAAGGCGGGATGGTGGGCCCGGCAGGACTCGAACCCGCAACCTAGCCGTTATGAGCGGCCAGCTCTAACCGTTGAGCTACAGGCCCGCCACCGCTGCTTTGGTCGGGGAGACAGGATTTTCCCGGCCCGCCAAGTCGTTGAACCCACGTCAACGAACAGCCCGCACATCTGCGAGTTGCACAGCGAGGGGTACAAAAAGGCGCGAAAAATGGCAAGCGGCCGATGATCGGTCGGTGGCATTTTTCAACCGCCGATCGATGGCAAATCCCGGTCATGAATCCTGCCCGGCAGCGTCACAGGACTGTGGACCGGCCTGGTCCTACTTCGCGTCGCCCATGCGCTCGCCGGACCGCGACACCAGTCGCGGATCGAGCGATCGTGGCGTCCGCCCGAGCCGCACGCTGCGAACACGATCCACCTCGATCTGCTGCGCGAAGCCTGCCGGGACGAGTTCAGCGTCCGGATCGCCAATCGTGACGCGAAGGGGCGGCGGACCGCGCGTGAGATCCTGCCGCTCGGCCTGTCCTACAGCCCGAAGACGCTGATGCTGGTGGGCTGGTGCGTGTTGCGCGAGGCGCACCGGACGTTCGAGGTGCCGCGGATCGAGGCGCTGGAACGCGGCGGGCGCAGCTTCCGCCCGCGCCGGGTGCAGCTTCTGCGCGACTATGTCACGCTGCGGACCGCGGAGTGGAAGCGGCAGGAGGAAGAGGCGCGCCTGCGATCGTAGCGCGGCCGACGCCGCTCAGTGCGGCGCGAGCCCCATCTCCACGCCGGTCTTGTCGTGGAGCGCGAAGCGGTCGATCAGGTCGGCGCTCGCCCGATTGTAGCCGATCACCTCGACCGCGCGCCCTTCGCGACGCAGCCGGGCGACGATCTTGTCCAGCGCGCCGACACCCGAAATGTCCCAGAAATGCGCCGCGGTCACGTCGATGACGATGCGGCTGGCGCTGTCTCCGGCCTGGAAGGCGCGGTTGAACCGGTCGACCGAGGCGAAGAAGATCTCGCCCTCCACGCGGTAGGTCGCGTGGGCGCCGTCCGGCGATATCGACTGCTCGACCGAGAACATCCGCTGCACCTTGCCCGCGAAGAAGATGCCCGACAGCAGCACGCCGGCCAGCACGCCCAGCGACAGGTCGCGCGTGGCGACGACCACCACCACCGTCGTCAGCATGACCACCGACGACGTGGGCGGATGCCGCCGCAGGTTCGGGATCGAGTTCCAGCTGAACGTGCCGATCGACACCATAATCATGACGGCGACCAGCGCCGGCATCGGCACTCGCCCGACGAACGGCCCCAGCACAGCCAGCAGAAACAGGAGGAATGCACCCGCGACGAAGGTCGAGAGTCGACCGCGCCCGCCGGAGGTCACGTTGATGACCGACTGGCCGATCATCGCGCAGCCGCCCATGCCCCCGAACAGCGCGGCGACGATGTTGGCGCCGCCCTGTCCGGCGCATTCGCGACGCTTGTCGCTGTCGGTGTCGGTCATGTCGTCGACGATCTGCGCGGTCAGCAGCGATTCGAGGAGGCCGACCGCGGCCATCGCCAGCGAATAGGGCAGGATGATCCGCAACGTGTCCAATGTCGGCGGCACCTGGGGCCAGGCGAGGCTCGGCAGGCCGTCGGGCAGTCGCCCCATGTCGCCGACCGTGTTCACCGGCAGCCCGAACCCGATGCTGATCGCGCTGAGCACCAGGATCGCCACCAGCGGCGACGGCACCGTCTTCGTCACGCGCGGCACGCCGTAGATGATCGCCAGCCCGCCCGCGACCATCGCATAGGTCTGCCAGCCGACGCCGGTCAGTTGCGGAAGCTGCGCCATGAAGATCAGGATCGCCAGCGCGTTGACGAAGCCGGTGATGACCGAGCGCGAGACGAACTGCATCAGCAGGTCGAGCCGCAGCAGCCCGGCGACGATCTGGATCAGCCCCATCAGGATCGTGGCGGCGAAGAGGTATTCGACGCCGTGATCGCGCACGAGCGGGCCGACGAGCACGGCGACGGCAGCGGTGGCGGCGGAGACCATGCCCGGCCGTCCGCCGATCAGCGCGATGGTGATCGCGATCGCGACCGAGGCGTAGAGGCCGACGCGCGGATCGACGCCGGCGATGATCGAGAAGCCGATCGCCTCCGGGATCAGCGCGAGCGCGACGACGATGCCGGCCAGGATGTCGCGGCGGGCGGCGGCGCCGTCAGTGAGCCACTGGCGGCGATAGGTAGCGAAGTCGAAGGTCATCGAATGTCCACAACAGGGCACGGGCGCCGGGCGGCGCATCTCATCGGGTGCGTGTTGTTGTCCGGCGGATCGGCGGCCGGAATAGCCACCCGGAATTTCACCGGGTCCTTGCGAATGGCCGCCCCATAGGCGAGCGGGGCTGGTCGGCGCAACCGCCTGAGGCTTGACCCGCGGGCGTGCGGAGCCGACCTGAAGGACTGAGCGATGCGCGCGCTGCGGTACTGGACCTTCTCGCCCGCCGCGCGGCAGGCGCGACGATCTGCCCGAGCGAGGTGGCGCGCGCACGGTCTCCAGAGGATTGGCGCAGTGCGATGCCGTCCGTGCACGCGGCGATCGACGGGCTGGTTCGCGACGGGGCGGTGCGGCTGAGCTGGAAGGGGGAGCGGTTGGCGGCGCGATCGGGACCCTATCGGATTGCGCTTCCCGGCAAGGATTGAAGCCGGTTCCCCTCCCACCCCGAACGGCCGTGCGCTATCGGGCGGAGATGGCGAGAAAGAAGCGCTACCTGACCGCGACGATGGCGGACGGCTACGTGAAGACGATCGGTCCCACCGCCGCGCCGTTCACGCATTACTGGCGCATCGTCGCGCATCTGCGCGACGGCAAGACAGAGGTGTTCTGGGGACACGCCACCTCCGCCCGCGAGGCGACGAGCAAGAAGGCGCTGACCGAACAGGCCGCGAGGCGCTACGGCTGGCGCAGCTTCGACTTCGAGGTCGCCGAGTTGACCGAACACTGATGCCCTGCATCCGGCGGCGGATCGCTGGTCGCCTCTCGCGCCGAGCGGCGTTAAAGCGTTCTGTTTGTCGGCGGCCGCTTGCCGATGCTCCCTGAAGGATGCCGATCATCTTCCTCGTCTTCCTGATCCCGGCGATCTACGTCGTGTCCCGCACCCTCTGGCCGCTGGCGCTGCCGTTGTGGAGCAAGGTCGTCGTCGCGCTGCTCCTGTTCGGTGTCTCGCAATATCACCTCTGGAGCCGGCTATCCTCGGGGTCGGTCTTCTCCCCTGAGTTCCCGCGCCCGGTCGTGATGCTCTTCAACTGGGCATTCGGCGCGCTGGTGCTGCTCATGCTCCTCCAGATCGTGCTCGATCTCGGCCTGCTGGTGACGGCGGTGGTCCGATGGCAGCGCGCCGCGTTACCCGGCGCCCTGCGCTACGGGGCGATGGGACTGGCGGCGCTGGCCAGCGCGATCGCGGTCGCCAATGCCGTGCGGGTTCCGCCGATCAGGGACGTCGAGGTGGCAATTGCGGGTCTGCCGCCGCGGTTCGAGGGATATCGGATCCTCCAACTGACCGATCTTCACATCAGCAAGCTGTTCCCGGCCGCCTGGGCAAGCGCGGTCGTGGCGCGCGCCAACGCCGCGGGCAGCGACGTGATCGTCGTCACAGGCGATTTCATCGATGGCTCGGTCGACATGCGACGCGACGATGTGGCGCCGCTTCAGGCGCTTGAAGCGCCCGACGGCGTCTGGGCCATACCGGGCAACCACGAATATTTCTTCGACTATGGCGCGTGGATGCGGCACCTGACCTCGCTCGGTGTCCGGATGCTGCCGAATGCGCATACCGTCATCCGGCGCGGCGGCGCGGAACTCGTCGTGGCCGGCGTGACGGATCTGTCCGCCCCGAGTGTCGGGGAGGCGGCCCCGGACGTGGGGCTGGCGCTGCGCGGTGCCCCTGCCGGGGCACCGATCGTCCTCCTCGATCATCAGCCGCGGCGGGCGCGGCACGCCGCGGCGAAGGGCGTGGCGCTCCAATTGTCGGGCCACACGCATGGCGGCATGATCGTCGGTCTGGATCGGCTCGTCGCCCGCGCGAACGCCGGTTTCGTCGCGGGCCGCTATCAGGTCGGCGGCATGACCCTCTACGTCAGCAACGGCACCGGCCTGTGGCCGGGCTTCGCGCTCCGCCTCGGCGTGCCATCGGAGATCACCCGCTTCACCTTGCGGTCGAAGATGTGAAGGGTCGATGCCGCCGCCACGATCGACGGTCGCGCCAGACCGCCACCACCGGCGTCCCATGACCATCTCGCTGGCAGATGCCCGACGCATAGATTTCACAGCACAGGGCTTCGGCTGACCCCGACCTCTGAGGGTCACGGCAGGGCGCCTCCGCACGGCCGCCGATCGCACCGGCTTGACGGCGTCGATGCCGTCGACCTTGCCCGCCGCGCTCTCGGCGACGGTATCGGGCGGTCAAGCGCTCGCTCGATACGCTGCTCGCAACGATCTGAATGCTCCCACCGTTCGGAAGAAAATGTGCAGCGTTCCAAATAAAACTAGAGATTACGGTTGCTTATAGTGAGTTTATGACGAGCATCTTTCGGGATACGAAGACAAAAAATATGGTAAGGGAGATCTTGTAGATAGGGTCGGCCAACGACGTCGGGGGACAATGGTGACGAATCAGCGGCGGGCTTCGATCATTACTTGGACACTGCGGCTGCTCGGCGCTGCAATCTGCCTGTTCGGCGTGCCGATGGCGATCGGCGGGGTGATGCTCGCAGGTGTCGGCGGCAGCTGGTATTTCCTGCTGATGGGCGCGGTGATGACCGCGTCGGGCGTGCTGATCGCGCGGCGCCGCGTCGCGGGTGCGTGGCTGTACGGCGCGGCCTTCGCCGCCACGATCGTCTGGGCGCTGGGCGATGCGGGGTTCGCATTCTGGCCGCTGGTCAGCCGGCTGGTCGCGCTGGCCGTGCTCGCGACAGCGGTCGCGGCGCTGTACCCGCTGCTTGCGCCGCGGGGACGCCGGGTGGCCTGGGGCGGCGCGGCGGTCCTCGTCGCCGCGCTGGTCGCGACCGGGATCTACGCCTTCATGCCGGTCCCGATCGTCGCGGCGCAAGGTCCGGCGCCGAGGCTGGCGGTGACGCAGAAAGGCCCCCAGGAGAACTGGACCGCCTGGGCGAACGACGACCGCGGCACGCGGTTCGCGCGGCTGACGCAGATCACCAAGGACAATGTGTCGCGGCTGACCCCGGCATGGACCGCGCATACCGGCGACGTGGCGGTCAGCGACGGGTTCGGCGCGGAGGACCAGAACACGCCGCTCCAGGTCGGCGACACGCTCTACGTCTGCACCCCGTTCAACCGGGTCATCGCGCTGGACGTGGATAGCGGACGGCGCAAGTGGCGCTTCGACCCGAACTCGACGGTCCCGGGGTGGCAGCGCTGCCGCTCGCTCGGTTATCATCAGGCGGCCGCCGCGCCCTCCGGTGAGGTGTGCCGGCAGCGGCTGTTCGTCACCACCGGCGATGCGCGGCTGATCGCCATCGACGCCGCCGACGGGCGGCCATGCCCCGGCTTCGGCAACAACGGCCAGGTCGACCTGAAGGTCGACATGGGGCTTATCGAGCCCGGCTACTATACCCAGACCGCCGCGCCGCTGGTGGCGGGCGACCTCGTCATCGTCGGCGGACGCATCGCCGACAACGTCTCGACCGGATTGGCGGGCGGGGTGGTGCGCGCGTACGACGTCGCGAGCGGCGACCTGCGCTGGGCGTGGGATCCCGGCAATCCCGCGATCACCCGCCGGCCGCCGCCCGGGCAGAGCTACACCCGCGCGACGCCCAACGTCTGGGCGGGCATGGCCTATGACGCGACGCTCGGCCTCGTCTACCTGCCGACCGGGAACACCACGCCCGACTTCTTCGGCGCCACCCGCACCGCGCGCGACAATATGTGGAATTCCTCGGTCGTGGCGCTCGACGTCGCTACCGGCCGGCCGCGCTGGCGCTTCCAGGCCGTGCACCGCGACCTGTGGGACTTCGACATGCCGGCGCAGCCGCTGCTGTACGACATCCCCGATGGGCGCGGCGGCACGCTGCCCGCGCTGGTGCAGGTGACGAAGCAGGGCCAGATCTTCCTGCTGAACCGCGCGACCGGTCGCCCGATCGCGCCGGTCGCGGAGCGGCGGGTACCGCGCGGCCTGATCCCCGAGGAGGTCTATTCGCCCACGCAGCCCTTCTCGTCGATGCCGTCGATCGGGACGGAGCGGCTGACCGAGGCGGACATGTGGGGCGCGACTCCGATCGACCAGATGCTGTGCCGCATCGCCTTTCGCCGGATGCGCTACGACGGCGCCTTTACCCCGCCGGGCGTGAAACGGACGCTGCAATTCCCCGGATCGCTGGGCGGCATGAACTGGGGCAGCGTGTCGATCGACATGACCACCGGCTACATGCTGGTCAACGACATGCGCATCGGCCTGTGGAACGAGCTGGTGCCACGCGCGAAGATGCCGGCGGGGCCGGCGTCGGGGACGGAGATGGGCGTCTCGACCATGACCGGTACGCCCTACGGCTCGCGCCGCGACCGCTTCGTCTCCGTCGCCGGCATACCCTGCCAGAAGCCGCCGTACGGCACGATGACCGCGATCGACCTCGCCGCGCGCAAGGTGGCGTGGCAGGTACCGCTCGGCACGGTGCGCGACACCGGGCCGTTCGGGATCAAGATGCACCTGCCGATCCCGATCGGGATGCCGACGCTGGGCGGTGCGCTGACCACGGAGAGCGGGCTCGTTTTCTTCGCCGGCACGCAGGACTATTACCTGCGCGCGCTCGACAGCGCGACGGGACGCGAATTGTGGAAGGGTCGGTTGCCCGTGGGTAGCGGCGGATCGCCGATGACCTATCGCTCGCCGCGTACCGGCAAGCAGTACGTCGTCGTCACCGCGGGCGGCGCGCGGCAGTCGCCCGACCGCGGGGATTACGTGATCGCCTACGCGCTGCCTTGAGCGACGACGCTTCACCTCGGCCGCGCGGGTGGCGGACGGCGCTGGCGTTCGACGTCGGCACCGCCATGCTGCCCCTGCCGGCCATGCTGCTGCTGCTCATCGGCGGCATCGCACTGGACCGCCCGGTCGCTGGCTCGATCGCGGCGGGCGCGGCCTTCTCGATCGGCATGGGTGCGACGCGCCGCATCGGGCGACGGCGCTGGAATGCGATGGCATGGACCGGGCTGGGCATGGTCGCCATGACCCTGCTCGGCACGCTATGCGGCCGCGATCTACTTGCGACGCTGGCGTTTACCGGTGCGGTGGCCGCTTCGTTCGGTGCGGCAGGGCTGCGGAGCGGCGAATTGTGGTGGGCATGGCTGCAATTCGTGGTGGCGGCGCTGATCGCCACCCACTACCCCTCCGGTCCGGCTGGCGCGGTAGACCGGGCCGCACTCGTCGCGCTCGGCATGGCCGTGCAGATCGCCTGCGTCGCGGCGCTGGTCGCTCTGTTCGGCGACCCACCGGTGCTCATGACGCCATCATCGGCGAAGGCCCGACCGGCGGAGATGGCCCTCCACGCCCTCCGCGCAGCGATCTGCGTCGTAGTGGCCCTGCTTGCCAGCGGCGCGCTGGGGCTGTCGCACGGCTATTGGGCCGCGATGACGGCCGCGATCGTGCTCAAGCCCGGCCTGCGCGACACCGGCTGGCGCGGGCTGGAGCGGGTCTGCGGCACGACGGCAGGGATCGTGGTGGCGACCCTCGCCGGCCTGTCGGTACACCGAACGCCGATGCTGCTGGCGATCCTGACGGCCGGCGCCGCAGCGGCGGCCAGCGGACTGCAACGCGCGCGCTATGCCGTGGTGAGCGGCGCGATCACCGCCACGGTGCTGCTGATGGCGACCGTGGCTGTCAATCGGCGTCCAAAAAGGACCCCCTATCGGCGTGCAAAAGGGACCCCCTTCGTCAAGCAGCGTGACGGGTATGGGGGTCGCACCGTTCGCGCTGGTTGCGGCGTAGGGCGGGCGTAGCCCG